>ERZ1106923.6-NODE-6-length-111275-cov-16.982881_pt1 | contig 111275 bp, 210 predicted proteins | sample MGYA00403657_ERZ1106923 | MGnify/ENA primary metagenome ERZ1106923 (study PRJEB35170, sample SAMEA104062425) | human gut metagenome | biome: human gut; feature: human-associated habitat; material: faeces | place: Denmark | collected 2012-06-19 ...
GTTCCCGATGCCTGGCTTCGACACTGAGACGATGAAGTACAAGAACCTTTAAGCATTCTGTAATTGGGGGTGTTTGTTTTTGTGAGTGGTTTCCTTTCTCTCATCTTCTCACATGCTTTTCTCATCAGCATCACTCACATTATTCTCTCTCTTCACTCCAAATCAAACGCATACACTTCCCCCACACACAAATCCACTCCATCTAAATCGACATACACATAACGGTTTTCATATTCCGAAAGAGAAATGATTCCAGTGTTTCTCTCTGTTTTACTGTTAAGTGTCAGTCTTGCAGGAAGTGAGCACCCTTTTTGTTTCTTCATTCTAGATTGTGGTGTGTATTCGAACGGGTGTGAGCGCATCACCGGATTCTCGTGGAGCACCATCTCAAAGTACAAGGTGTCGTGCGATTTCAGTGGCTACGTCAAGAAGATCACCAAGTCCATCGAAAACTACAGTAACGACGGTTGCACTGACGGCAGTTTCATGAGCAACGAGTACGTGTACGCGCTGACCAAGGCCAGCGATGCCACGGACAAGAGTGCGTGCATCTAAACGCGGTGACTCGTAGACAACGCCAAGTACAGCACCATTCTCAAGAAGGCCACCATGAAGAGCTCGAATACGGACGCCCTCGCCAACCGCAAGATCGTCTGCACTCCCGCCGCCAAGCAGGGAAAGACGTACAAGTGGAGCGACATCACCTGCACCATGTTCAAGGTCGACTTCTGGAGCAACTACCGCAAGAGACTGAACGGTGACGCGTTTGATTCCGTCGTGAGCTTTGACAACGAGCAGCTGTACTTCAGCGCGGAAATGGTTGGCTCCTACAAGAAGGAGAGCAGCTTCCTGGGATGCTGGGAGTGGTGGGCGATTACGCTCCTCGTTATTGGCATCATCGTGGTGATTGCTCTCATTGTGTTTTTGATCGTCTTCTTTGCCACGGGTAAGAAGGGGAAGAAGGCTATCGTGAAGAAGTCGAAGAAGTAATTGTCCTGTGTGTTGTTTGTTTCAGAATTGACCATCCCCGTTGTTTGTTTTAGAATTAACAAGTCCACGACTTGTTTCACAATTAACAATATCCGCTGTTTGTTTCACAATTGACAACCCCCATTGTTTCAGAATGAACAATAACCGCTGTTCATTTCACAATTACCCATGTCCACGGAAGACGTGGATCGAGCTGTAGACTCCATCTCAAACACCATCGATAAGATCAGTAATGGGACCTTCCTGCTGCCTTGCTTCTGTGGTTGTATCTTTTCATCCTCCTGCACACTCATCGGATAGTGTCTCTGCTGTACATTGGATACCACGTGTGCGTTGCCGTGATCCCCTCGCTGGACTGCATTCCGCTTCTCCTTGTATCCTTTACTATTATCCCCTCATTTGCAGAAGTTCCTCCTTCTGCTTTGCATTCTCTATCTTGGATACAGCAGTCTCTTCTTCTTGCTGAAAACGGCAACCGTGAGTCCAGTGAGCGTTATCTACTCAACTATGAATGCAGGGATATGAGCGAAGTCTCGTCGGAGAGGGTTCGTCCGATGGCGTGGAAGAGGGGAGGCGGCATTGCACTCTGTGTAACACCTACATCCACAAGAGCAGTCAGCACTGCCCCATTTGCGGCGAATGCATTCTGGAAGTGTGCGTCTGGGAAGGAACTGACGGATAGTATGATCATCACTGTGTGTGGATAGGGAACTGCGTTGGATTCCGAAACGCACGCGTACGTCTCTCTTCCTCCTTTCACGTGCAGTACTTCATCCTCTTTCTCCTGTACGCCGGACTCTACTTCCTTGTCTGTGCTTTCTGTGCCCTGTGTTATGTGATTCTCTCGTCTCGCTATAAGGTACGTGCGACTGTAGTCAATTCACGCGCAGAAACTGGAAGTCACCAACATGATAGTCTTTGAACTCCTCCTGGGATCAACAGTGGGCCTGATGCTCTTCGTCGTTGCTCTCGTCGAAAGGAACCAGGAATCCAAAAGGGAGGTCGGAATGGACGCATCCCGCTCATCCCTAGCATTCCTGTGTTGTGCAGGCAAGGAAAGCGCTTGGAGCCAAGTGGTTACTGCCCGTTTCATTCACGCCTCGCTGGAGCGATCGTCTGTTGGGTGTTTGTTTGGAAGCGTCCTCTGCAACAAACACATCACGACCGAAATCCCTGTACCGTGTTCTTTGCTTTATCCATCATGTTGCTCATCTTCTCGCCCAGCGAAGACATCGAGTCCGCGATCTTTTCCTTCATGTCCCCGCTCTTCGCCGCGTCCATACTACTCTTCGCCTTCTCCATCATGCTGTTCATCGAACCCTGGATCTTCTTTGTCACGGGCGGAATCGGCTTGCCTGGAGGAACTACAGTGAAAGGGATAGAAAGCAACTACCCGTGTTCACAATTGTGCGGGTTTCCTCCGCTTGCTGCTGCAGCTTCTCCACCTATGTGTGACTCTCCGATTAGCACAGCCAACGCGATCAAATATGTTGTCCATGCGCTTCAACAGCGAATCCAACTTCCTCTACTCCCTCACGAATAGCGAGCACTCTCTTACAGAATATGCAGTCATTTCGTTCATAATCTCGTTAACGCGGTCAAAGCAGCCATTATCGTCCACCAACTGCTTCTGCTCAACCAGCGATTTCTTCACGACCTGTCCATAACAAAACCCACGCAATCTCACTTGTTCCGCCTCAATGTACTCGCCAAAAGCGAGCTGCAGCTTCTCCACCTTCTCCGCTATGTTCATCGTCTTATTCTGCACAAACTCGCGCATTCCGTTATCGCCTGCCTCCCTCTCTTCTTCCATGGGAGTGTTCTCCGAAGAATGCAGCGATCGCGACGACTGACTCGGTGTTAGCGCTGTGGGCCAATTGGATTGCATCACAGTCCGTGTGTCTTTCTGTTTGTGCCCTCCTCCCCTCTTTGGAATTCCTCAATTCCCCTCGCTTTCGGTGGCGAAACGCCCGCTTCTAATCAAGCTAACACTTGCAACTGGCGCTTTTCGTTTCTCGTTTCCATCGTCTCCTCAATGTACCATGGCGGAGGACTGTGAATTCATTGGTTCGTACCGTTTGGAGCAGACAATCGGCAGCGGGTCCTTTGGCAAGGTGAAGCGTGGATATTTCCATCTGATATGACAATTAGTGGCGACGCACATGATCACTGGAATCAAGGTCGCCATCAAGATCATGAGCAAGGATAAGATCAAGGAGCTGAACATGATGGAAAAGGTGAGGAGGGAAATCCGGATCCTGCGCTCATTCAACCATCCGCATGTTGTACGGTTGTCTGTACTGGCTCCTTCTCCTGAGCGATAGGTACGAAATGATAGACACGCCGTCCCATGTTTTTCTGGTTATGGAATACGTGTCCGGAGGGGAGTTGTTCGACTACATTGTCAAGAAGGGGAGGGTGCGTGTTTTCTTTCATCCTCATGTGCAGCTATCGGAGAACGAGGCGAGACACTTCTTCCAACAACTCATCAGCGGAATTGAGTACTGCCACAAGCACAATGTCGTTCACCGCGACCTCAAACCGGAGAACATCATTCTCGATGAATACAACAACATCAAGATTGCTGATTTCGGTTTAGCCAATCTCCTCGAAGACGGCAACTTCTTAGACACTTCGTGTGGTTCTCCAAACTACGCTGCGCCCGAGGTGATTTCAGGGCGGCTTTACGCGGGTCCCGAAGTGGATATCTGGTCCTGCGGGGTTATCTTGTACGCGCTGCTCTGTGGTCGCCTACCCTTCGATGACGAGAACATTCCGGCGCTTTTCCGAAAGATCAAGAGTGGTCGTCGAGAGATGGGATTCACGATTAGACGGCGTCTATCGCCTCCCCAGTTTCCTTTCAAAGGGAAGTCGCGCACTCATTCCCGAAATGCTGATGAATGATCCAGTGAAACGCATCACCATTGCGGAAATCCGAAAAGAGCCCTGGTTTTTGGTCAACTGCCCACCGTACCTCCAAGTGCCGTGGGAGGAGTACCAGAAGAAGAACATGTAGCTGCGGAAGGAGAGATTCATGCGTAGGACGGTTCAGCTGAATAAGCCCGAGTTTCTGGAATTGCTGATGCAGGGTCCGTTTCGGGAGTTGGACCGGTCGACCGTTTTAGCGGCGATTTCGGACACCGCGCCTACCTCGCCCATCAAAGTGGCGTACGAACTGAAGCTGGACGAGGCGCTGAAGGCGGAGCGACAGAAGCAGATTTTGGACGCTCACGCGGTGGTGGAGGAGTCGAGCGAGGATCAGGGTAGTTGTGGTGGGTGGGAGTGAGTTGTAGTGACGCGCAAGGAGGTGTTCGAGGGTGAGAGAGCGAGAGTGGTCTGACATGTAGTGTCGCGCGCGAGGCGGTGGTTTTTGGGGGTACAGTCGCGCAAGGACGCGGCGATCATCATGATCGAAGTGTGTCACACGCTGGAGCTGTTGGAGTGCGAGTGGATTCTGGAGAACGACTACCGTGTGCGGTGCCGACAGCTGGAGAAGGAGAAGGAGGTGGTGATTTCGGAGATGCGATTGCAGTTGTACAAGGTGCAGGAGCACGCGTATTTGCTGGACTTCCAGAAGCTGGACGGGAACGTGTGCTCGTTTATGCACCTGTGTGCCATGATTATCGACCAGCTGCAGAAGGGTTTATCGAAGAACGCGCAGTTGGGTAGGAGTGGAGGCGTGAGGTGAGGGATAGCGCATGTGGCGATGAGGAGTTAAGTCTTGAATCGGGGTTCAAATGAAATGTTGAGAGTCTTCATCGAATGAAATGTTGAGAGTCTTCACCCAATGAGAAGTTGAAGGGCTTCTTCTCCTGTTTGTTGTCTCAAACACCGCAAAAGGAATCATTCTTTGAACACCTCGGGACACAAGCCCGTGAACTTCAGCACATTCTCGTACGTCTTCGCGTAGTGAATCGTCAGGTTCTCCTTCACGTACTCCGGCAACTCCTACGCCTCACGCAACACACCCACACACCCACATTCACATCACGCACGTTCTCCGCGGGCAGGATAATCTCATTGATCCCCGCACGCCGCGCCGCCATCACCTTCTCCTTGATTCCGCCCACCGGCAGCACCTTCCCGTTCAGGCTAATCTCGCCCGTCATCGCCAGACCCTGTTTAATCGGGCGGTTCAACGCCGTCGACAGCAGACACGTCGTGATCGCACAGCCCGCGCTCGGTCCGTCCTTCGGCGTGGCGCCTTCGGGCAGATGCATGTGCACGTCGTTCGTTTCAAGAATGTTGAAAATCGCGTCCTTTTCTGGAATCAGAGCATTAGCGGCTCTGTGTGCGTTGTACGACGCAATGAGGTTTGTGTAGAGAGTGTTGGAGTAGGAGAGTTTCTGCATCCAGTGTCTGGCGTTGAGGTACGCCACCTGGATCGATTCCTTCATCACGTCGCCCAACTGACCCGTCATGGTTAAGTGTCCCACGCTTAGTGGTTTGTCTTTCTTCTCCGTTTCCTTTTCCTCCTTCTTCTCCTCACTCACCTTCTTCTCTTCTTCCACCTCCTTCTCTTCCTTCACCTCCTCACTCACACTCACATCACCCTCCATCATCTGCGCGATCGAGGCATCCAACGGGTGTGGCTTCACCGTCTGACACTCAATATACAGCGTCGCGCCGCCCATGCTTGTCCACGCCAGACCCATCACCACACCCGGCGGCGTCTGGTCGTACAGCCGGTCCGACAGGAAGATTCTCTTACCGATGTAGCCCTCCAGGTCCGATTCGTGGATGGCGAAGGAGGTGCGCGCGATCTCGTCAGGCGTCATTTTCGCCATTCGCATCGCCACCTTGCGGTAGATCTTCTCGATGTACTTCTACGCCTCACACACCCACACATCACACACCTCCAGGTTACGCACGCCCGCCTCGCGACAGTACCACCGAATCAACGACTCGAACGCGTCGTCTTCGATCTTGAGACTCTTCGGCGTCGTCACTTTCCCTCTGCCGTCACACCCCACACAAGCACTCACTCCTCCAGACCCGTCGCCTTCCTCGCCTTGCGGTCCAGATAATTCCGGGAAATTTCCAGCTTCTCCTTGTAATCGTAGCCACTCACGCGAATCACCTCCATTCGATCCAGCAACGGCTGCGGCACTGTACTGATGTCGTTCGCGGTGCACACGAACAACGCTTTCGAGAAGTCCACGGGAACGTCAATGTAGTTGTCGACGAACGCCGTGTTCTGGTTCGGGTCCAGCACTTCCAGCAACGCACTCGCGGGGTCGCCCTATGTGTCAGAAATCGGGGCGATTTCGACCTGGTGGGAGGCCACGATTTTGTCCACCTCGTCGATGAGAATGAGAGGGTTGTTCACCTTCGTCGTCTTCAGACAGTGAATTAACTTGCCCGGCATCGAGCCCACGTACGTGCGACGATGTCCCTTGATTTGCGACACGTCGTTGGCGCCGCCGACGCTGAATTGGTAATACTCGCGACCGAGTGCGCGTGCGATGCTTTTGGCGATGGAGGTTTTGCCGGTGCCTGGGGGTCCGACGAAGCAGAGCACCTTGCCGGGAATGTGTCCTTGCAGTTTGCCGACGGCGATGAATTCGAGGATACGGTCCTTGACGTCCTGGCGGTGTGTGAGTATTGTGGCTCATGTAATGGCAAGTAATCATATGTGACAATTCATTTCACAATCACAACCCAATTCACATGACATCACAACCCACAAACCCATCACGTCACATTCACATTCACATTCACAACATAATCACATCACAACACATCACAACACCCCACAAACTCACCTTCAACCCATAATGATCCTCATTCAACACCTTCTCCGCGTACGCCAGGTTCATCTGATCCGGACCCTGCTTGTTCCACGGCAGACACGTCACCCAATCAATGTAATTCCGAATAATCCCGAACTCCGCACTCTGAATGTCCGTGTAACTCAGCCGCTTCAACTCCTCCTCCACCGCCTAACCCTCACACCACACTTCGTCGCCCACCGCCACCGCCGCCTCGCTTGCCTTGTCCTTCTTCATCTCCTCCACCTTCTTGTTGATCTTCTCGATGTACGCCTGCTTCGGGTCCTTGTCGCCGCCCAGCTGCTGTTGAATCACCTTCATCTGCTCGCGCAACACGTACTTCCGCTCCGTCTCCTTCGTGTTCGCCTCCACCTTCTTCTTCAGCTCCTGCTGCACGCGAATCGTCGACAACTCCTTGTTGAACAGCTTTATCGCGATCTCGAAACGCTCCGGGTACGACTGCGACTCCAACAGCTATGACTCATTCATCCCCCACACCCCCACCTTTTGCTGGAGGTCGCGGTTCTCCATTGTGAGGCCGCCCGCAAAGTCCGCGAAGTACAGTGGGTTGTCGTTCTCGCGTCGCTGCATGAAGAGCGCGAGGTACTCACTCAGCACGGGATTGGCGCTCGCGATCATCTGCGTGTAGCTGAATATCTCGTTTGAGAAAGCGTTCATGGTGACATCATCAAGATCATTCTTCGGGGGAGGAACGCGAGACGCCTTGATCAGTGTGGGAGGACCCAGCTGCACGCACTCCTTGATTCGGATGCGACTCCGGCCCAGTAGAATGATGCTCGCGTTCGTTCCCACCAATCGCACGTCCTGTAACTCCGCACATCTATCAATCAGTCACGCATTGAACACGCACGTTCCCACTTCGAAAATGTCCGCCAGACTGTGGATCACGTCCGGATTGTCCGCCAAGTCGTTCGATGAACGCTCCTTCCGCAGGAACAGGCCAACGTACCGGTCCGGAGAGCTCTGCACTTCCTTCAACTTCTGGATCGTGGCGCGGTCCGAAATGGTCAGGTTCTGAATGAATCCGGGAAGAAGCGGTCTCACGGGAAGCGGAATTGCAGGAATGACCATCTCGTCGTGCAAACGCACAGGACGGGGACCGAAGTAACTTGGAAGAGAGCCGATCGTGCTATCGTCGATTACCGCGCCATCGTCCAGACTCGGACCCACCTTCCCGAGGCCAGAACCGACGCCACTCAATTGACTCCAGCGACTCGGATTGAAGCCTCGATTCAACGGCTCGATGACAACCGACTTCTTTATATTGGCGTTGTCGAACAGACTCGGCGCGACGTTTTCCTTGTTTTCCTCCTTCAAAGCCGTCTTCTCTTCATTCTTCTTCTCAACGGAAGGCTTCTTCTTCGTTTCGTCCTTCTTGCCGTCATCCTTGTTCCCTTTCCTGTTCCACCAATAGTACCGTTTCAACACACTAGAAGTCGCTAGTGCATTCGCAACAGCCCTATTCGCCATTAGTGAAGAACGACTCCGTGTCACATTTGCTACACGACAAAGTGACATGGCCACTCTTCTTTCTTGAGAAAGGTTATCTGACGTCAAATCAGAATTCTTGCGCTTCTTGGGGGTTCTATGGAATGCCGCGGTTATTTCATTCTATGCGCGGTGTAGTGGAGAAGGTGTTAGGGTTGGGATAGAGGGTTTTATGAGCGGATTTGCATTGTAGAGGGATGGAGGAGGGCGTAGTGCGAATGGGAGGGATTGGGATTCAGGGATGATGAAAGGAGAGGTTGTTGTCTTTGCATTAAGAAAGAGTGTATATTGCATAACTGAAAACAGAGACGGAATGCAATGATGAGATCCCATCACATTTCTCTTTCACCAGACTCCATTCTCTTCCCTCCTTCACGCATTCAAGAATAGAGTAAAAGGAATTGCGCATATCATGAGCTCTGACGAATTGCGGAAGAGAGCAATTGAAGTATTCCATTCTGCTTTGTGTGAATACTAGAGTCTGCTGAATGAGGCGGATAAACGAAAGGCGCTCTCGGACACGCTCGGGGCAGAAGCCTTCTATACAGTATCTCTTCTTTAATAAACTCACAACCAGAATCGATTTGCACCCGCGAAAGCAGACATCGACTTCATGAATCGTCATCTGCGAAGGTAATGCTTCCTTTTCGATTTCATCTTTCAGAGTGGACAACCACAACAAACGATGGGTAGTTGGACCGGTCATATCGTAATGGGTAGGAAGAGGAGAAGTGCTGGACCATCAAGAAGAACATCGATAAACTAGACAGAGAGTGGCGAATATTTCAGTGATTCATTGCGTAGAAGACGCAAGCATCCGAAGAAGGTCACGGACAAATACAAGGACGAGAAGGAGTACTGGAGAGTGGAGAAGGCGTTGAAGTTTGCAAACAAGAGCGACAAGGAGGTGGTCGACGAGATGCACCTGGATCGCAACAACATGCTGCTATTCCCGACGATCGCAAGCTGCACGTCGAGTGAGGATGAGAAGAACGAAAAGGACGAGAAGAAGGAAACGGAAAAGAGGAAACACCATCATCATCATCATCACCACTCCTCTCTTTGTAACAAACACACCATGTCAACACCTCAGCACCCTCATCATGGATAAGGATCGTGTGCTCAAACTGCGCGCAACGTCCATTGTCCTTCGTCGCCACCGTCCATCCGTCCTTCCACGTGAACACCTCCGGACTGCCTTCCACGAGCATCGGCTCGATGGTGAACACCTGGTCTACACATCAACGCCGCACGGAACACGCACTGCGCACCATCTTGCCTCCGTAATTGTTCGCGAAGTGGAGAATGTACGGCAACATGTGCATGTCACGTCCAATGCCGTGACCCGCGTAATCCTGGACCACGTTGAACCCGTCCTTCTTCGCCTCGGCCTCGATCGTACGACCAATCTCCCAGTAGTTCACGCCCGGCTTGCAAATGGCGATAGCAGCGTCCATGGCGCGCTTCGTCGACTCCACGAGCTTCTTTCCCTTCTCGTCTACGTCGCCGCACAAAAAGGTCCGGCAGGTGTCTCCGTGCCATCCTAACCCATCAGAACGACTCAACACACTGTACCGCGGACAAACATCACCAAGTCCACCTTCACGATATCTCCGTCCTCCAGCACCGTGCTATCGGGAATCGCGTGACAAACCACTTCGTTCACGCTAATCGATATGCTCTTAGGGAAGCCCGAGAACCCCAGACAGCTCGGATAGAAACCCAAACTCATCGCGTACTCGTGCGTCTACAAATGAACGCGTACCGCATTCGCAACCGTCTTGTCAATGTAATCTAAAGTGACTCCGGGCTTTACGAGGGTTCCAGCGAACTCGCTTACCTTCTTGGCGATGCGACCGGCCTCACGGATGCCCTCGATCTCCTACACATCATCTGCAATGCACACTGCGACGTAATCGTTCACGACGGAGATCTTGCCCGTCATTGGCTTTTCGATGCCGGTCTGAATGTAGTCGGGCACCATCATCCCCTTGGGATACGTGTTCATGGGGGAAATCTCTCCCTTCGTTATCAAACGTCTTGGGTGAGCACTGAAGCATCGCGCAAGGAGAGATGGAGTCTTTACGACGGTCGGCGCCGCTCTCAGGAACAGACTGCTCATAACGCGAAAGAGAAACAGAAACAATGGGGATTCCACGCTCCACTCTTCGATTTCGTTCCGAAGATGCTATCCCTCTATCGGGTATTCTCAGGTAGAAGTGCCGTTTTGCACCGTTTTGCAGTCCGTGGCGTTCGCTGTTTCTCTTCTCTCCAGTCCCTCGATTCGCTGTCGGACAGTGCTATTCTGGAAGAGATCGAAAAGAAGGAAGTGTCCGTTCACAAATTGGAGTCACTCTTGTCTGATCCTGTTCGTGCGCTGCGAATCCGTCGTCAGTTCCTGTTCAAGGAGAATGTAGATACGAAATGCAGTGACATCCCTTCCAACGGATGGGACTCGGCGCCATTCTTCTCGAGGGTGGCCGTAATCATCACATCTAATAGTGATTTGTAGGGCCACAACTGCGAGTCCGTCATTGGCTACGTTCCCGTTCCCGTGGGTGTCGTGGGACCCATTCTCGTGAACGGGGAGAAGCACTTCGTTCCGATGGCAACCACGGAAGGAGCGCTCATTGCCAGCACGAATAGAGGAGCGCGAGCCATTACGGCGAGTGGCGGTGTTTCCTCCGTGGTGGTCGCGGACGGCATGACGCGTGCTCCAGTGTTCAAGTGCGTCTCCGTGTTCCAGGCTGCAGAGGTGAAGGCGTTTGTGGAGTCGCCGGAAGGGCTCGATCTCATCAAGACGGCGTTCAGCACCACGACGAAGCACGGCAAGATGGAAGTTCCTCACTGCGTGTCGTGTGAACGCATAGTCGATCCATTGCTTCGTCTCTGGCAATCGTCTCCACATGCGGCTGAAGGCCAACGCTGGCGATGCCATGGGCATGAACATGCTGACGAAGGGGTCCCAGAAGGTCGCCGACGCGCTCTGCGCTCGCTTCCCCGAATTGCAGTTGGAATCGCTCTCGGGCAACATGTGATGAAAATGAAGTGGACTCACGCAAAGGTGCTCGGACAAGAAGCCGTCGGCCGTGAACTGGCTCCTGGGAAGAGGCAAGTCGGTGACATGCGAAGTGACCATTCCGGAGGGTATTTTGCGCAAGATTTTGAAGTGCTCCGTCACGGACATCATCAAATTGAACACGGTGAAGAACCTCGTTGGCTCGAGCTTGGCGGGAACGCTTGGCGGGAACAACGCCCACGCCGCCAACATCGTGGCGGCAGTGTTCCTCGCCACGGGTCAGGACATGGCGCAGGTGGTGGAGTCATCACACTGCCTCGATTTCATGGAGGAGTGTGTGAAGGGGCAGGAGCGAGCGCTGTACATGTCCGTGACGCTGCCCGCGATTGAGGTGGGGACGATCGGCGGCGGCACGGGACTGGCGCCTCAGCACGCGTGCATCGAGCTGATGAAGGTGGGGATTGTGAGGAGTTGTGAGGGGTAGAACAAACAGCCGATGAATTCGGTGCTGCTGTCACAGCTGGTGGCTTCCACGGTGATGGCGGGCGAGTTGTCGCTGTTGGCGGCGCAGGTGTCGGGCGATTTGGTGTCGGCGCACGAGAAGTTGGGGCATATCCTTGGGGTGAGTTGGTGTGGAGCCTTCATGGGTACGAAAAGCGCAATGGTGTGTTTGTTTGGACAGGATTCGTTAGGAATGCATGTGAGAGTTCTTTAGTAGCGCACATAAGAGTCCTTCAAGTGCACGTGAAAGTGCGTTGTGAGGGGAGTGGAAAGACAACGTGAATGGAGAACGCACGCATCAATACACACTCGACAGAAGCAAAATGTACTCTTCCGCACTACTGAACAGATACTTTGCAACGAGAATGCGACCGCAATCGCACTTGCGGTGCGATGACGAGCGAGAGGACTCCCTGCTGTACTTCTCCCAGCAACGCTCCTCAAAACAGACAAACTGCTGAAGCACACCGAATTCCTATGCATAACACCGAAATGAAAACACATACGTAATCCGTCGTGGACAGCGAGGAGACGACGAAGTTGTAGCGATGCTCTCCTCCCAGAATGCAGTAGCAGTCGAAGGAACGCAGAGACGAAGCCAGAACCTAGCAGTCACCGAGAACAACACGGAACACATAGCACAGCGATTCCGTCAACATCTCGTCGTAAATCATGTCCGATGCGATAATCCAATCGACGGAAGAGGACAAGGAGCGAATGGTGTCAATCGCGTCCTCTTCAAGCAAATCCAGCTTGCAGAACTGTATATTGTCTTCACCAATCTGGTTGTGTGCTGCGTTTTCCTATTCTCCATCAAGCAGTCCATCCCTACATGAGCGAGGGCGAGAACCTCGTCCAGGTAATCCGTCGCGATTGCACTTCCACCCAACTTGCACACGAGGATGGAGAGCAAACCACAACCACAGCCAATCTCCAAAACGCGCTTGTGCTCGAACTGTGCTGCACTACACGATTACACACATCGATCAGCACCACTGTTTCGTCAAGTACTCTCCGACCCGAATCGCGCCCCTCCACAACTGCTCTCCGACGTGCGCGATGTCCGTCTTCTCCTTCGACCGAATTCGAATTGCACGCTGATCGGGTCCAAACGCGATCTCCCGCATGCCTTGCGATACGGGAGCTGGAATGCCTTCTGCAACAACAGCTTCTTCCATCACATCCATGCTCCAAACAAACACAACCAATCAAGTAATACTGTCGAGGATCCTCTTCCACTCCGAAACCTCTCTCTCCAGCCCCTCGATGTCGTTTCCATGAACTGGGTTGCTCTTCTGGTAAGATTGCAATGCCGCAAATCCCTCTCGCAACTCGCCCAATATGTGTAGAATGGAATCGCTTTCGCTCTTCTTCGTCGTTTTCACCAACACGCCAATTGCATCTTCCACTTGCTTCCCCCTCTCCTTCTCTCGCTCCATCTCCTTGTCCTGCGCCAGCTGCATATCCACGCGTATCTCCTTCACCTCCTTCTCTCTCTTCAGTTGCTGCAACAGTCCTTGAAGCACCGCCTTCTCCTCCTCGTTGATCAGAGAAGAGAAGTCTCCCGGGAACGCCCTACGTGTCATTTGATCTCTTCACGCATCACATCATGAATCGCACGACGCTCTTCAAACAGTACGACTGCACAGGCGCTCGGCTCCTCAGCAGAACCCTCAACATGCTCCGATAACACGCGCAGATCGCATCCAAGTCCCTCTTCGGGAACATCACTGAACACGCAGTCTCCATGATCTGAGCCACCACTACACAGTACGCGTCCTGTCCCTCGTTTCCCTCCACCTTCTTCACCACCGCCTCCAAATAGCTCCGCAGCTGGTTCGGCTGGATCCCCGCGGGAACGAGCACTTGCGAGAGTTTCATGAGCGCGAGATCGGCGAAAGCGGCGTGCTTGCAAGACAGTTGCTTCAGCACGGACGTGAAGAAGGGCTTCAGATCCCCGCTGTTGCGACTCACGACGCCCTCGCACACACGGAGAACACTCCACGCGTCCATGTCCGATAACCGCGGGTTGCACGCCTTCTCCTGAAGAGTGGCGAAGATGGCGGGAAGCTTCTTGGTGATCATGGAATCACTATGCGTGAGAGCGAGGACGAAGACGCACTTCAGACACGACCACGGAAACCCAGCGAGCATGAAGCCGCAGCACGATCCCAGCACACTGTCGTCGTTCTTCCACTTCATCAACAGCGTGTGCGTCAGCGTGTTCTGGGTCTCTATGGGGCAATAGGACAACACGGTCCCGATCATGCTCGCAATGGAGACGATGCGCGAAGGCTCGATGCTTCTGCCGCACTGCGCCGCCAGAAGGAGCGCCTCACAGTCGATCAGGAACGCCAGCAAGCCGTCTTCGTTGCAGACAGCCCAGGAGGAGCGATAGCGGAAGGTGATGGTCGAGTGGATGAGAACAAAGAGAGAAGAAAGGAGCCGGCGGAGCGCGGCGTCGCCCACGAGCGCGAAGAGAAGGTAGTGGTGGAGGAGCGATGCGCGCTGTGGGAGTGAGGCGTTGAGAAAGAGAGTGTATAGAGTGTGTGGGAGTGTGGGATAGAGAGAAGAGTGACTCAGCGCCACCGAACAGTATCGCGCCGCGTTCAGTATGTGATAGGAGAGAAAGGCGTCTGACACGCCCGAGAACATGAGGAGCGATCGAAGCGTTCCGTACGGCGCAGCCACACGCGTATTGGACAGAGCAGACAATGATATGGTTGAGGGGGCTTGGAACAATGCAGAGTACAACGCGTCCGTCTGACTTGACGTCTGACCTGACGCCTGACTTGACGTCTGACCCGATGTCTGACTTGACGTCTGAGCGACGGCGCACAGCGAGGTCAGACACGTAACGCACACGTCGTGCATCGCCGCCACAGCCTTCTTCTTCGCCTCCGACCACTCGGGGTGTCGCGCGGTCCAGCACTACAGGTCACGCCAGCAGCCAGCCGCCACCTCGTCCACGATGGCGAGCGTGGTTCTCCAGACGGCGCAGAAGGAGGAGGAGGCGAAGAGGGCGGTGGCGTGCTTGGCGAAGGTGACGAAGAGAACGACGAAGAACTTGAGCAGGGTGGGCGTGGTCGGAGCGTCGGAGGCGGAGCGCAGCTCCTTCGCGATCTCCTCTTGGCAGAACTGGAAGCGCGAGGCGAAGCGAGTGAGCACCTCGTCTTGCGTCTCTCTGGCGAGGAGAGCAGCGTCCTGTGCGTTCAGGATACGCACCGATCCCTTCCACACGACGTTGAGGAGAGGAATGGCGGATCCCGCGATGGGATCAATGTGCATGAGTTGCGTGACGGTCGTGTTGAGAAGCGAGGAAGGGGAGTAGTCGCGGTCCGTGAAGAGAGAAGAATCGCAACCCGTGAGAAGCGATTGAATGGTTGGGGTGGCGGCGAGCATCTGTTGAACGGCTTGCGTGAGCTGGAGAAGCGATGACTGGCACTTCTAGGCGTGAGACATCGCAACAAACGGAACGGAAACGATGCTTGGACATTGTGTTGTTCCCCACCGAATGAGAATAGCATGCATTTCAAACGCACGCGTCAGCAGTCCCGATGGCATCCAAAAGACTCGGTAATAGTGATCCAGCATGGAAATCACCGCAGAAGCGTACTTCTCCATATCCACGCTCGTTGCCACCGCTTTCAATCCATCTACAATGGATTGCTCCATAGTGCACGCCGGTCTTTCAAAGAGCACTCGATTCGGAAGATGGAGCCGTTTCAGAAGGGAAGAATGCAAATCCAGCAGAGAGAGCACTTTTACAGCATTGTCGTGAGCTGCACCGGCCAACGCGTCGTAGAGGGACCAGTACTCCGCAGCGGTGACATCGGACGAAGAGTCTGCGATACGGTTCTGCAGCTCGAACACGACATCCGAGTTCTCCATCGAGAATAGGTTTCTTTGCGCCATCGCACTTCCCGCCAAAAACACACTCGCGATTCCAAACAAACACGACACGGTTTCTCCACATAACGGAATTGAATTTTCGGCTTTTCCTACAGATGAGCCCCACTCGGCAGTCGCACGGATAATCGAAAAGCAACTTGAATCATGGTACAAAAACTGTCGCAATTCTCGTTCAGCACCCTCAGCACCTCCTCCTTCCTTCGTGCGTCCTCCGGCTTGATGTACACAAAGATCTCCCTCAGCTTGCTCCCGTTTGACACGTACGCAACGGAAACGGGAGGCTTGTCGTTCCACAGCGAATCGAACATCACTCCGATGGTGTTCGCGATGCGACTCTGCAACTACGATGAACAGGGAACAACAGCGCTACGTTTCCCTTCTGCACTGGATCCGGAGTCTCTTTCGGCTCACTCTCTTTCGCTACAGCCTTCGCCTCTTCGTATGTTGAAGTGGAGTTGGAAGACGATTTGTGGGAGGAGTTGCTAGGCATTCTGTGGGCGGAATTGGCATGAAGGAAGTCGCTGCGATGCACCTGGAAGAGAGGCAGATGGTCCTTGTCAACGCACTGGAGGATGGCGGGAGGACACGCGGTAATGCGCTCGAACTCCTTGTTCGACATCCTCTTTACGTCCATCCTGGACACCTTCTCCAGTGCTGCTTTCCAGCGGTCAAAGTCCTCCTGCAACTCGGGATGCGTCTGAAGGAGCGAGTCAAAGAACATGAACGCCGAGGAGACGTCGCTCGGCATTCCGCTGTCCAGACTCTGCTTCTCCTCGAAGAACACCTTGTACCCTTCCACCTCCTTCGGATCCACTCCGAACATCCGCGACAACTCCTGGAACTGTTTCTTCTGCTCCGCATCGGTACTGCTATTGTCATGTTTGCGGAAGGAGCGTTCTGCCAGGTAGTAGTCCTCCAAATCCTTTCCGTCCATGATGTCCTCCGGTTTCGTGTTTTCATCCCAGAATATCACGTCAGTGTCCTCATCCTCATCCTCCTGGATGAGAACTCGGCGCTTCTCGTTCACTCGCTCCTTGTACATGGCGGAAGAGGGCATGGCGTTCACCTCGTTCCATACTTCGTGTTCAAGCACATCTAGTTCGAAAGCATCGAGTCATGTCCCACCTCGCTTTCGTCTTGAGAAGAGGCGATGGGGTATGGATGTGTAGAAGGGTCTGCAGTAGGAGGAGATGACGGGAATCGTGCGAACGATGCGATTCATGGATAAAACTGCGTTTGAAGGGGTGGGGAAAATGGGGCTGATTTTGGTCATGAGTTGTTTCTGTTCATTCTCTGAAAGGGGGTTGCTCGCTGGAATGAGACTCACTTCAATCACGCACTGGTATGAAGCTGGCTCTAATCCCTCAATGAAATGCAACTGATTCAAATCACTCGCATAACTAATCCAAATCACCCATACAACTGAATTGAATCACCCATACAACTGAATTGAATCACCCACACAACACACAAGAACAACAAACACACCAATGCGGAAGCAGCCTAGACAAAAACGAAGTCCCCATCTTCTCCGTTCGCACGATCTCCGGATTGAACTCCAGCTTCCTGATCACGTCTTGCGACCGCACCGTCTCAAAAGGGACAAAGACCGGATTCACGGGAGCCATCAATACTGGCTGCAAAGGCGCATTCAGCCGCACGGAGGGAACAGCGGGACTCATCCCACTAACCCCTTGATAGTTCACGGGCTGCACTGGCGGGTAAAGCGACAGCGGTGGAGGCATGCTCCCTGGAGCCTCCGAATACGGAATCAGCACAATCCTCTCATCCTTGGGCTGAGTGGCCTCCTCCGTGTCTGCAGTGGAGTAGTTAAAACGGACGTGTTGCGGCGTCAAATAAGCGGACGCCTTCAACGGGTCGATTGTAGAAAAGAGTATAGCGAAGAACTCCCTCGGAATGACGACTTCGCCCTCACGCACGATGTTTGGATTCGCGTCCCTGGATTCCTGCGATTCAGCTTCCATCTACGATGAAGAGAAAACGGGATCTCTACGCCAACCGTCGCTGAATTCGCTCGCTTCGCATGCACACTACCTGGCTCATTTGCCAGTGAGCTCTCGAAAGCAATGTCGGAAGGATTGTCCGATTCCGATTTCATTCTTCTCACCTGCTCCCTTTTGGCGAGGATACTCCCCTCCGGCTGCTCCATCGTCACCTTCACCTCGCTGTGACGGAGAGACCGTTCAGCACCCTTCAATGGCATTTCGGAAGCAGGAGCAGAAGGATTGATAGCTACACGGTGAACGGGAGTACGAAGAGAGTACTTTCATTTCCCGCGTTCGCTGGTAGAGGACTGACTGTACTCTAATCATCAACAGAAAGCAGATAGTGTACGCTGCCCTGCTTTGAAGGAGAGACGTAAAAACGAATCCTGTTGTTCTCGCTCGTCGACGCCTTCTCGTTCTCTACGTTGCCAGGGCTGATGATTTTCTTCACAGAGCAGTTCGCGCCGTCATCGATCACGATCCGAATCCCCGAAGACGTCGTCGCATTCCCCGTTTTGGTTCCATCAGACTGGGGAGGTGGGATGCTCATCGGAAGAGCTTAAACTGATAGTTAGGATCGAGCCCTACATTCCAACGAAAAGGAGAGTGCGCCGTAAAGAGGAATGTGAATCCACAAACAGACAACAACTAAAAGAGAATTACTATGCCAAGTTGTGGTAAACGTTGAGCACGTCCGGGTGCTCGTCCAGCTGCTGAAGGAGCCACGTGATGTTCTCCTGCTTCTTCGGGTCCTCCACCTCCACGGTCTCCTACGCATCACTCCCCCACAGCACAGCAACAAGAGGCTTGTACGTGAACTCCATCTTCCCCTCCAGGTGCTCCTTCTGGAAGCCCTCGTGAATGGCGTGCAGCTGCTTCGGCTGGCACTCGACCACCACCGTCTTGTTGTCCTCGTTCTCCGTCACGTCGTCCGCGCCAAGCTCGATCGCCAGGTCGAAGATGCGCTCCTGATTCTCGTCCTTCGGGAACTATGAGTTACTTCGCTCAAACGAGCGCACAGTGATCGTGCCGATGTAGTTAAAGAGACGCGAGGCGCAGCCCATGGAGCCCAGGTTGCCCATGCCCTTCGAGAAGATGTGGCGAATCTCGGACACCGTTCGCTTCTTGTTGTCCGTCAGGCACTCCACGATGATGGCGCAGCTGCCGGGACCGAAGCCCTCGTACGTTATCGACTGCAGCTGATTCGCGTCTACGATCACACGCCACGCCCAGTTCTACCCACGCTCTTTCCGTTCAGCGCGCGCTCAATGTTCTTCTTGGGCATGCTCGCAGCACGCGCGGCAGAAATCGCTGCCTCCAGTCTGATGTTCGTCGCTACGCGTCAATCGCTGGAAAGAGTTGTTACCCGGATCGCTACCTCCCGCCTGCACTGCGGCCGAAATGCTCTTCGACAGTTTCGCGAAGAGATTCGATCTCTTTATGTCCTCCTTCGCCTTGTCGTGCTTGATCGTCGCCCAGTGAGAATGACCCGAGAAGTAGCACGCCGGCACTCTCTAGACAGGATAACACGCTCCCACACAGCAACGCACCGCGAACGGCGAAGACACTCTCGCAAACGAAGGCACTCGACTCAGACTCAATCGTTTCACAATTCCAAACATGGAATACGGCTCCAGAAAGCAGGAAAACTGACAAAGGAAAAGGAGTTTCATTCCATTGCCTTCTTGTTTGTCCCCACTATCCAGAGGCAAGGATGAGTGAGGGATATCGGTCTCTCAATGTATATGACAATACGAGAATAGCTGGCAATTCAATCTGTTGCGTGTCATTCACTTCATGTCCGTGTGATCCGTGGGTAGGAGAATGCGAATAACACTCTGGAACGAAGAATAACCTCTTTCAGTTTTCCATCATGAATGACGCGTTTTATCGGAGCGCCATCGTAGCGTGTTGCGAGCGACTCTACGACCTCAGTACCGCACTTGTTTTGCCCTCCGCTGATGGTGTAGAGCCGCTGGGATCCAGCGTGGTCGATGTCGTTCCATGTGTGCACTACATCCCGCTGCTGACGGCGTCTGTCGGTAGACTCAGAGATTCTCGCCTTATCGCTTCTAGAGGATCCGTCGGTGATTTCGGAGTGCGCTGACAATGTACTCCTCTGGAACGCAATTCTCTACTGCTTGCGCACTCTATCCAAGCCGTTGATCGCGTTTGAATGGGTTCATAGTATGGATTTGCTTGCCGGAGTGGATGACGAGTAGACATGAATGTGAATCTCGAATTGGTGAGTTTGATTGTGTCCAAAGCGCCGGAGGCGTTGTCTTTCTTCAGAGCGCTCACTCCGTAGTGACAAAGCATTGCTTCACGTTCTCTTGGAGACGGTAAACATAATTCTCTTTCCAGATCTTCGGCCGGCTGTGGACGAGAGTGATGGAAGTGCAGTGCAGCAGCATGAAGAAGGGGAATGTGGTGCCTTCTTTCCGCACATCATATGCACGGTGGGATTCGCCATGTGCCGTCCCGCCTTTTCGGCGTTCATGTCAATCAATCACAGAAGTGGCTTCGACGAGGTTCTCTTCTCACTCATTCGTTAGGCGTAGATTGGCACTCTGCTGACTCTCCTACTGGACAATCGGAGATGTCTCTTCCAAGTCCCTTCCGTTTCGTTCAATTCATCGTGTAGTTGCAGTTGTCGGATCTCCTTCCAACGCCGCCACAGCAGGGCAGTGAATGGAAGGATCGCGGGAATGGAGTTCGTTCGAGGCCAATTCGTGAGCACGGTCATTCTTCCACGCAATCCTTCTGGAATCGGAAGGGCGTTTCTCACTTCATCGAACGCGCCATCGTCCTGAATTCCTCCTCCTTTGCGTTTCGCGGCACAATCGTAGTATCTATTAGACTCTCTCACGTTCAGACATACAGCAGCGCTCTCGCTCGTCTGCAGAGCATTGAGCAGCGCATCGCCACGCTCACCTCCTTTGTGGATTACAACGCCCAGCCCATTGTCCCCAGACCCATATCCGACGGCGATGCCCAGCCCATACCCGTCGGAGACATCCTGTCCGCGGCGCTCTCCTTGTCCGGCGAATCGACGGAGAGTGTTGTTGCTTCAGAGAATCCGACGGCAGACGCGTACAACGAGTCGGTGGCCCACACTGTGAGTGAGCTGCGAGAAATGGAGACGGAGGTTGCGGCGATTCTGATGCAGGCGTGCATCCGAAGGAAACGGTATCGATCCGTGTTCTTCACACACATCAACAATCGCATTTCGCGTCTTCCTCGCAGGCCGCGGTGCTGTTTCCTGTGCTATGTGCGGAAACAGGAATTCGTGCCCGAGGTGGATTACTCTCCATATTTCGACGAAAATACGTGGCTCGCGTCCCCCCAAGAGCTCCAGTCCTTTAGCCGAGACGATCTTGTTCTCTTCGTGGAAGCGCTGCAGCTGCAACTCCTGTCCGTGGAAGACCGGATTCCGTGTAACAATAAAGTGGCGATCCTGTTGGGAAGTGATGAGTAGATGCGGGCGATTACGTCGAACGCCTATTTGATGGGAAAGTACTCGTACTACCAAAAGGTGATAGCTCTCTTGTTTGCCTGGAAGTGTTTGTTCCCAGTCATATGGTCTTCTTGTCAACAGTGAGAGTGTAATTGCTATCGCACGCCTTCCAGCACGCGATTTGGAGAGTCCATTGAGTCAAACACAGAATCCTTCTTAGAATTCTGCTTCAGAAGAGACGACCGTTCTCGCGGGAAAACACACGGTACTGGCGACTTTCTGATTCAAGAACGCGAGCCAATCGCATTGTCTTATTGTCAACGTATTGTGTTTCTCACGATTATTGCAATATTGTTTTTGTGAAGCCATGGATTCGAGCAATCCGACGATGTTCTACTGCAAACAGTGCAAGACCATGCTCAACGAAAAGTGCTTTCTGGACAGTGATACCGGAAACCTGAACTCGATCTGCTCCATGTGCGCCCTCATTCTGAAGAGTACTGGCTCTCTAGGATTTACTCACAGTGTAGAAGAAAGAGAGAAGGCAATGGAATGGGACAAGGACAGGAGAAGGGTATCGGAAATGCACAAGAACAAGTGCCTTAAGAAGAATGCACAGTCGCTTCTCTGCGGGAGTCGGATCCCAGCGCCTCTTCTCTATCCTGTCTATACCGCATATCCGACTCAGTCTAATGGCGGTTACGTGTACATTGCCAAACTGGTTCGCAATCCACCCTGTGAGGATGTCTGTTCGCAAACGGACCTGTCAACCCGGGGTTCTTCAATCTCATACGCCTCGTTTGTCGAGTCTTCGACGGATTCCTTTAGTTCTTCTCTTTGTAGCGATTCGACGCAAAACCGTGCAGAAGGTTGCCACGTCTATTGTCTGTAATATAGCTTTGCCGTATGTTTGTTCTGAAGCAGTGTTATGTGGGAGTCATTCTTGTCCAGTCGTTCCGTCCCCGGAGTGAGGAGGCCTTCACAAACGGATGTGACTGTGTAAAGCGTCATTCACCTCACCCCTCCGATTCACCCTCGACGGAGTGAAAGACGATGCCGCTATTCCTGAAAATGGACGCAGCCCGTGGCACGGAGCAAATCGCGGGAAGGAGCAGAACAATCCTTGAAAAGGGGAAAACCCGACCCAAGATGCTCCCGAAATCGCCGCGATTATGGACGGACAGGAGGAAAAACCCCTAAAGCTCCATCATCTTTTGAGTTCACAGTGTTGAAATGCTCGCTTTGAGAAAATTGGCCGTTTGTGTTCCTAAAGCAACGGGTGCTGGTATTGGGTTGCGAGGGCGCGTGTGATTCCCTAGCTGCCGCTCGTTTCATCAGCTGGACTGGCAAGGCTGCCGACAATACGTGAGTGGCGTCGTTTCTGCTTGACTGTAGCATTGACATCACCTTCATCACGCCGGAAGGAGAATCCAAGCCGGTGAAGGCTAGAATTGGAGACACGCTGCTCGAAACGGCTGAAGCTTATAAATTGCCCCTCTGTGGTATCGCGCCTGTTGCTCGGGGTCTAATTCTTGTAGGTGACTGCCACGGAAACGGTCTTCCCAGAGCGGTGAAGAGAACGGAGGGCTGGACCGAGGAGACGTTTGGAGAGGGTGCGTTGCTGCGTGCGTAGCGTGATTCACTAGGTCCTTCCTGCTCCTTCTGCCACGTGGTGCTGTCGAGAGAGCTCTACGAGGTGGTGCCGAAGCCTTGTCCCGAGGAGCAGACCTTCATCGACAAGGTCCCGATTGGCAAGAATGAAAGGTTGTGGCGCGCTGCGCTTTGTGACGCGTAGATCTCGTCTCGCGTGTCAGATTAACGTTACAAAGGAAATGGACGGAGGTGTGGTATTCGTATGTGCGTCTCCTCCTCCTCACGGATAGATTCCTCATCATGTACCCAATGAGCTTCTTTAAGGATATTGTTTACGGTTAATGCCAGCTACCATGTTTAAAGTGGACTGTTTGTTAGGAAACACGCATAGGACATGATCTGGAATGCCTTGTCTCGCTCCGACGAGGCCGCAAACCAAACACTCGTGATTTCCCTAGGGGTGATAACGGAGCGTTTAGGGTACTCGCGCGCCTTGTCCATGATCAGGATGCCGTAGTACAGTGTGTTCGTGATGGATAGAATGCGATCCAGTCTCGTGTTCACGCACGATGCGCGCGAAATGTTCTTCTAGGCGTGAAAGCATATCGACAGCACTACGATGAAGTCGTACCGCTCATAGTTCGCGTCGTAGTAGTAGAAGCAGAACTGATCGGGGTAGACGCACATCACCACATTGGTCAAGCCATGGAAGGGCAGCGGGTTCTCGCTGCTGAAGGCCAGCTTCACGTCCTCCTTCCCCATATCCACCAAAAACACCCCGTTCGCCGTGAAGAGAGGTTGCACGCTGGGTTCAGGCAGCGTTTCTTCTGCGTTGTCCTCAATGAACACTTGCGGAGAGCGTGGCGACTCTTCCCGCTTCTTTGGAAGCGCATCGTTTCGTTGTTGTGTGATGCTGAAGTGGCGTGCCTCCTGTGTGGTGACCGTGCCTGCTTGCGTCACTGTTCGCTTCTGCAGCATCTCCGTGAGGGACATCTGGCCCTCCACGGTTGGGGGCATGGTCAGCTTGTGCGGCTCCTCGTGGAGGATAGTTGGGGGTGGGTGTTGAGGTGGTTGTAGTGGTTGAGTTGGTTGAGTTGGTTGAGTCGGTTGAACGGGCTGAGCGGGTGGCTGGCTGTTTGCAGTCGCCGCTCGCTTCTCCAGCATTTCCGAGAGCGACATTTGGCCCTCAACCGTCTTCGGCAAAACCAGCTTGTGCGGCTGCGTTGGAGCGGGCTTCTCGAAGTGCTCCACCTTCGCTGGAGCCGACTCAACCTTCACTGGAGCCGACTCAACCTTCACTGGAGCCGACTCAACCTTCACTTGCGCTGTTGGGTCCACAGCACTTGCAACTGACTTCCGCTCGTTCAGTGTCGTGGTTTGGAACGCGTCTCTCTCGGTTCGTTGAGGACGCGGTGGCGACGGAAGCGTCTTGGACTTGGACTCGAACATCTTGATGCGGTCAGACAGCGAGCCGGGGTTCAGCTCCTCCACTTCGCCGAAGGAGGGCTCTTGCGCTGCACGTGGAAGCGGTTGTGATGGCTTTGATGGCTGTTGAGGTTTCATGGATTGCTGGGGTTGAATTGGTCTTGAGGGCTGTTGAGGCTGTTGAGAAGGTCGTGAGGGTTGTTGCAGTCTCACTTGCTGCTGTGGCTGGGCAGGTCTTGAGGGCAGCTGTGGCTGAAATCTCGATGGCTGTGGCTGGGCAGATCGTAGTGGTTGAACGGGTCTCGACTGTTGCTGAGGTTGAACAGGACTCGATCGCTGAATGGGTCGTGATTGTTGGGGTTGAACAGATCTTGAGGGCTGCTGTGACTGAGGTCTCATGGGCTGCTGAACTGGTCTCGATTGCTGCTGGGGTTGAACTGGTTGCTGTGGTTGAGGTCTCGCAGATTGTTGAACAGATCTCGATTGCTGAGACACGGACGACTGCTGCACGGACTGAACATATCCGGAACGCTGAACAGACTGCTGAGCACGACCAGGCTGTCGTTGCTGCGAGGTCGCTACACTCCCCCTTTGAGGCGATTGCGACGACTGCGACGACTGCAACACGCACGACTGCTGAACGGGAACGGGTGGCAGTTGACGCTGGTAATACCCATTCGGATCCTACGACATCAAAACATCCCACCTTCCCTACCGCATTCGCAATCAAACGACCACTTCCTTCAAATCCCGGATTGTCGAACGACAGCAGCGGTGGATCCACCTGCACCGGCTGCACCCGTTCGTTTACAGGAACGGACCGCACATTCTGCTGATCGACGGTTCTCTTCTCCACGCGCACGACGCGACGATACTGAACGGACTGCGTTGACCCAAACGGAGTCTGCATCACTGTAGGAGGCATCGCGGCCCTTGCGGAAGGACACTGCGCCAGATGACTGCTCATTGCATTCGCTGGTATTGTAGAATGACAAAACACGCATGGGACGTACGAATTCGGTGGGTACGGAGCCTGTTGGTAGTAGCCCGGAGGGTATGGGTACGAATACATGCGAAAGAAGTGATTAAGTGGTGCAGCAAGCACTAGGTGGAGGATTCACCCATATCCTTCCAACTATATCCCTTCCACGGAAATACACTAGGGACTCACTTCCACGCAACCTATGCATGCGCACGGAGAAGGACATTGAGCATCCAATACACAGAACAGTTTACACCCAGATGAGAATGACCCTAACCCTGCACGACCCATCGCATCACACAGGCAAATAGAACAAAACGCATATGAAAAGGCTACCATCCCCCTCCTCCTTCCAAACCCAAAACAGGAGCAAAAACAGCTCTATTTCTGGAATCACGCGCCTCACCCCAATTCGACGAACGAGGATGAGTGTCGATCCGCAGACAGAGAACGAGGCGTTGAGGAAGGAGAATGAGGAGCTGAAGAAGGAGATCCAACAACTGAAAACGACGCTGGAGAAGTTCAAAGAGTCGTCACGTTTCCAAGTAGCACTACTCATTATCATTCAAACCGTAGTTGAAGCAGCTGAAGGACTACAACGATTCCCTAAAGGAGCAACTGAGGACCATGGGAGATGAGATCGCGTGCGAAAAGGAAGAGGAAGGGGAAGGAGCTTCCGAATCACTCGAGCGCTTTAAGTCCTGCGTGTACACGCCTTCCGTCCAGGGTCCCTCGCTCCAGGAGAAGTGCTGCATCGCGTCTGTCCATAAGAGCAACGTACTGAGCGTGATTCCGTGGGAGAAGAACGATCATGTGCTGTTCTCCACGGACGTCACGAAGACTCTCTACTGCATCGAGTGGGACGAAGAAATGGAGGCGTCTGTCGTGTCCAAGGTGTCTCTCTCCGCTCCGTGCTGCAGCCTGTCGCTTCTGCACAAGGGCAGCGTCCTTGTTGCTGGCTGCATGGATGGAGTTGCGTACACGTTCAAGGTGGAGAGCGCGAACTACCGCGTGACCGGACTCACGGTTCGCATCGGTTGTTGGCGTCATCCGTAGAAATGCGGCGAATTCAAACTGCACGAAAAGGCAATCCTCCGCCTGAAGACGGAAACGGAGAAGAATCTTCTGCTGGGCACGAGCTACGACAATACGGTGAGTCTCTCCTCTGTCGCGGAAAACGGTTCCATTTCCGTCATTTCGCGTTACTACTTCAAATACACATGCGACGGAATCGCGTTCTCCCCGAAGCACAACAGCATTCTAATCGCGGAACGCAACATGCCCTTCATCAACTACATATCGTTGGAGACGCAGGAGAAGAAGGAAGTGAGCATCAACCAGCACGAGTGGGACGCGCACGTCTCCTTCTGCGTGACGGACATCGCGCTCTTCCGCGACGACGACTACGTGGTGGCGCTGACGGACAAGGGAAACGCCATTGTGTACGAGTACGGACGCAACGAGCACGTGCAGACCGTGTACGGAGGGTCGATGCTGAGCGACTCGTACTACAACGGGTGTGTGGCGGTGGACAGCAGCGAGCGGTTCGTGTTGACGATGGGCTGCGATCACTCCGTGCATGTGTTCAGCCTGTACACGGGGAAGGAGGTGACGTGCGTGAAGGGTCACACGAGCACGGTGCGGAACATGTACTACGCGGCGGGACTGCGACCGCTGCTGTTCACGTGTTCGTACGACCATTCGATTCGCGTGTGGGGATGGAGTGTTTGTCAGAAACAGCTTCTCGTTCAAACAACATTACCGTATAAGGCACAACCCTGCAAACAACACAGAGCACTGTTACACCGAATCGACCTTCTTCTCCTTCTTCTTTCTCTTCTCGGACTCTTCGTAATAGGGACTACGACGTCACGCACTCTCCACACGCCCCACCTCGATTCGTGAATCTTGTAGCCGAAAATGGTAGGTTCGTACGATTTCGACGGAGACGCGAGGTAGCGCGGATACTGCAACAAAAACATGTGAGGGAAGGTCGTACCGAAGAAGGCCCCGTCCACACCTTGCCATTAGGGACGAATCGCTCACCTACTCTCGAACACCTTGGGCGGGTTGTAAATCTCCTTGCAGCACGGACAGTACAGTTTTACGGAGTCCACGTTCGGCTTGTCGCTCAAGCCCACGGGAAGGAGGTCCTGGTTGTGGCAGTACACGCGGGAGCAGCAGCCGAAGTGGTGCGCCTTGAACTTCTCCAGCTACACGTGACGGGAGGCGGAGAGCGCGACCATGGCTTCCAATCCATCCTGGGTGATAATGTAGCGCGCGTGAATCATTCCGTAGAGATAGACCGCTGTGTCGTTCAACTCCTGCATATCGTAGTCTTCTAGCGCGTGAATCCACCACCTCTCGCACTACCGCTGCTGCTATCGTCGCTGGACGACTCGCTATCCAAAATCAGGTTGATCGCTGGCTTGTAGAGGGCGCAGCCGCTGTCCAGACCGTAAAGGTTGAAGGAGTCGCGGATGTAGTCCTCGTCCACTTCGCACATATAGCAGTTGTCGGGGTTGTTGCAGAAGCGATCGATCCATGTCGCTTCCCTGAAACGTGAAAAAGAACGGCGGAGACTCACTCGGAATCCATATCGGAGTACGAATCGTACGAATAACTATCAGAGGATTGCATTGCACTAGCGCACGGGTGAGCACGGAGGGAATCGCCGACACAAAACCCACCTGTTCTTAGAGAAGCAGAATTCGCTCTACACCGGTCTTGTCACACGACGCAAAGTCAGAGAACACTCGAACTGCCGTTGGTGTGACGAGAGAAAGGCGCGGGAGTTTCATCCAACAAACAAGACAATCCTTCCCTTCCTTCATCTTCTGCAGCAGCGCCGCGTAGTTCTCGTTCATCTCCTCCACGTACGGCTAGTGGGTGATTCCCGGGAGGCATGGACTACTTGGATGGAGCCGCTGCAGTACACCAGCAGCTGCAGTGACAGGGACATCGCCTTCTCCGCCTCGCCGAGGTCGCCGATCCGCTGGTAGTACACGCCGCAATTCCACATCAGCACCGTGAAGTAGCAGTACTCGTCGCGGTCTCTACGCGTCACTGCGTGTCGCACTGGCTACGCATTGGAGAGAGAGGGCTGCTCGCCCTGGGACTTGGTGATCTGGACGAGCTGCTCCGCCCAGTGGTACTCCTCCGCCTTCGTGTCGCACACCTCCATCATGCAGCGAATCACCTCAAGAACGGCGGTCATTGCGAAGGAGGGCTCCTTGAGCAGCGTCTGCAGCGCGAGACGGAGACACTCCTTCATAACGGCGTGCTCAGGACAGGATTCCTGCTGCAGGAGATAGAAGAGGTCGAGATAGAACATGTATGGCGCTGCGGTGGTCTGTGCAATGTCTCTGAGCTTGGCCTCGAGTGTGGTGCAGTGGGAGTGGACGAGTGCGTAGAATTCGAGCTGGTGCAGAAGCAGCGTCGTCTGCGTGCTGTGCTCTCCCGGACTCTTCTTGTCCAGCTCTTTCGTGACTTCTCTGCACGTGGCGATCATCTTCAAGCACTGCTTCAGAATCGTCGATTCCTCCTCCTTCGGCAGCTGCTGCAGCGAGCTGGAGACGGAGAGAATCAGTGCCTGCTGGAGCGTGCTGAGAAGCTCCGTGGTGGGAGAGAGGTACTTGCCGAAGCTGTACACGCACCGCCAGTAGAAGCTGCCCTGACATGGATGCGATGCGACACTCCTACGCGCGTCAAGTCCTGGATGCTGCAGAAGAACAGCGCGAGGTTCCAGCTCATCGTCATGAACCACTTGATCTCGTTCGCCGACTCGAACAGCGTCTTGCAGACGAACTCCGCCGAGGCGTTCTAGCGATCACTGGAGACGCGTCGATCCACCTCCATCGCGTTGAGGATACAGCAGAAGTAGTCGTGGCACTTCTGCGCGCGGTCGCCCTCCACGATGGAGCCGAGGTTCGTGATGTCGACGGTGAGTTGCAGCAGCGTGCGGAGCAGCACCGACAGGTGGAGCTGCGCGCCCTCCTTCAGCCAGTCGCGGTGGTACACGTACCGCTCCAGCAGCGCTCGGGCTGCGGGTCAGGGAAGGACCGGAGACGTACCCGGCTCGTTGCGGTGGTGTTGAATGGCCTCGTCGGCGATGAGGAGCAGCACGTCGTCGTTCACGCGGGCGAAGAGCGAGTCGGTCTCGCCGAGGATCCTCTGCGCGTGATGCCGCGAGCACAGAACGCACCTCATCGGGGACGGAGGGGTCGCTGAGCAGGATGCGGTACTTCAGGAACAGCGCCTTCTCGCTCGGCGTCTTCCGCAGCGCCTCGTCGACGTGCTGCAGCGCGGATGTCTAGAGTTAACGCGCGGCGCAGCACCCACCCAGTCGTGGTTCATCATCTGACAGTAGCCCCACAGCACCAGCACGTCGCCCAGCGCGTCGCTCACTCCGCTCTCCACGTCGCCACTCACCCCGCTCTCCACCACGTATCGGCACCACTACGGGTGATGGAGACGCGTGAGTCGCACGATGGCGCACGCCTGGTAGTTGGCGTTCACGTAGCAGTCGGAGCAGCACTGCGTCAGCGCGGACTGGAGTTGGCGCAGAGCGGCGTCCGGCAGCACGCACTCGCCCTTGCGGTGTTCTATTCCTCATCGCTCCATCTTCACACCACCCTCGATGCACTGGTCCAACAACGAGGTGCACTGGTCGCACAGCGCGGGGCTGTGGAGATAGCAGCAGACCACCGTCGCGCGAACGGCGGCCTTCCACTGGGGGTGTTTCTCTGCCACGCGCATCACACTACGTGTTACCGACGAGGGCGAGAGCAACGTGGCTTGCGCTGCGCTGCTGAGGGAGCAGGCGTCGCACAGCAGGCGAGCGGCGTCCAGCACCATGGATTGGTCGTCGTCTCCCGCCAGCGCGGTCAGTTTCTGCATCGCCTCGATGGCCTTCTCGTTGTCCTTGATCTCGATGTAGTACTTGAGGTAGAGGAACTGGATGGGGCAGCACTCGGGCTGCGTGCAGAGCTGGAGACACAGTAGACTCTTCGATTCGTCGTGGAGAGCAATGTACGCGTCACACAACAAATAGAGACTCTTTTCTCGCACCTTACGAAAGCCCTCGTGACTCTCCTTCTCGCAGGACTCGATGATGAGCGAGCACCACTTCACCACCTCGTCCCACTTCCGCTCTTCGTGCAGATACCCTCCGTAGTTGTAGCACTGCGCGAGGAAGGACTGCTTGAGATCGGGGAGGAAGGGGATGCATTCGTCTCGCACCCGCTTCACCGTGTCGATGCCGCTGGGAAGCGTTTCGGGGGAGCGCAGAAGGATGTCGATCCAACCCATCAGGAGCTCGTACTCCGCCTCCTTGTACGTGTAGAAGCCTACCGTTAATGGAGCGAACGACACAAACTCGCTCCCGTGTCTATCACCTTCAGGGCTGGCTCCACGTCATCCAGAATCGAGAGGCCCTTCGTGAAACAGTCCTTGTAGTAGTCGTCGAGATGGAGCTTGCTTAGCCACTTCGCCGTGTGCAGATAGGCGCGAAGCACGTCAGGTATTAACTGAATCACTTGCTGCGATTGGACGGTCTTGTCGCCCGCTTCTTTGACGGAGGTCAGAATACTGCCGTGGAGGACTAGGCAGGCGCAGTAGCGGAGAATCGCGAGCTGCCTCAACGACGGGTCTTCAGGGTTGTTCTCGCGCTTCTTCATGGCCGCACGGCACGCGTTGTACAGCTCCGAGGACGACTGCTGAAGATCGAGGAGATGCCCCTTGTCACGGATATCCTCGTTGCAGGTGCTCAAAAACGCTGTGGGTCATTCATTTCCGTCGCCCGTTACAGTTCACGAGTGTATCACTGACGACTCCTTCCTGCTTCACAAAGTCGATGATGTCGTTGATTGTGCGCTGTAGGTCCATTCCTAGGAAAGAATGGAGGGTGAGACGTCGACGCTCGATTCCCTCCATGCACCAAATCTCGTGCACTCAATAGGATGCGTCGACCATTTGCTTCGCGAATACGCACTCGTTCGCGCTATCCCAGCGAATTCCGGACGTAGCCGCTTCGGTGGACGGGAATCTAGGTTTCCTGAAGAATAGACACTGGAGCGAAACACGCTCAAAACCGTGATCCCTGCTTGGCATTTCGCGCAGGCACTCGTGTGTGTTTGTTTCCGCGCACGTGTCTCCGATTACGAATCAGTACCCAAGCGGACAGAACGCGGTCGAGAAACGCGAATCCGACAAGAGGGATGGCGTTTCGGACCCAAACTCCGTCTGCGGCGCTAAGAGCGTGACGAGAGCAGACACTGAACACATTTCAAAGAACAAGAGGTGTAATAAGGCCCTTTATAGAACTGGGACTAGCCATACCTCTGTATTTGATTGGCTTGTGCTATTTGGCTTCATTTCTTCTATTATTCGATCGTGACGCTTGGGACATCATGTTCGGCCAACAGAATCAAGGAAATCCCCCGATTCAAACACGTGACTACTCTCAGGGTTCGTCGGACCCGACCGACAAAGGAATGAATTCCGAAAAGAAGGGAGGTCGCTACCCCGAGTACGTGTCAATGATGCAGCAGGTAGCGCCGGGGATGCCTTACGGAGGCATTCCAGATGCCATGGCCGGCGCTGCCGCATTCGGCTATTACCCTCCGAGTTATGCATTCCCGCCCATGTACGATGGACGGAGAATGTATTCGCAAATGCAAGCGAGCTATCTTCCTCAAGGTGGACCCGAGAACCAGGTCAATCCCCCCCGTAGCGCTATGAATCCGAGCCAGGCCTTCGACATGAAGCGATATGTCGCCCAGGACCAAGGAATGAGTCATATGAACTACATTCAGCAGTATTCCGCCCAACCGCAAATCCAAATGTATGCCCCCGTGATGGCAGCGCAGCAGTATCAGGCCAACGCGCTGATGATGCAACAGCAAGGATACAGGCCGTATGGAGTGAATCCGCAGTCGCTGAAGAGAGAGGCGCCTTCGAACCCCCTCGCGAGTCAACCAGACAAGAACGGGAAGAAGGTGGCCGTGAACTCCCCTCCCTTCGTGGTCAACCGCATGACCAACGCGATGTACCCCGGAATGCCGCAGTACCAGGTGGCCACCGCGCAGTACATCCAGCCGCAGTCCGCCCCCATGCCGAAGGAGCCGCTGCGCCCGCCGCAGCATCTTCCGTCGTATCAGTCGCTCGTGCAGAAGACGGAGCCGGTTATGTCCAAAGCTGCGGACCCGAAGCCGGTGGAGAAGAAGCCGGCCATCACGGAGATTGAGCGCACCGTCGCTTCCATTCTGTGTTCCATGAAGGGAGGCGCCGTGCAGTCCGTCCAACCGACGTCAACCGCTTCGTCGATGCCGTCGATGCAGCCTGTGCAGCCTGTGCAACCCGTCCAGCCAATGCAGCCAATGCAACCGATGCCGTCAATGCAGCCTGTACAACCTGTACAGCCCTTCCAGCCCGCTCAGCCCGCTATGCCGAAGCCGGAGCCGGCGCCGATGCTGGTGCCGCAGATGACCACGGCGCAGGCGTCGCTGCTCTCGCAGCCACAGCCGCAGCCGAGCGAGGTGGCGCCAGCGGGGGAGAGTGCGGGCGCGCAGCTCTCCGTGGTGCCGTCGCTGAAGACGCCGATCAACGTGAACCGCAGCGGAGGCGTCCCGCCGATCCCCTCCCCGCCGCCGTCCGTGATCGCGACGACGCTGAAGACGATGGTGTGCAACACGCACCCCGTGAAGGAGGAGGGCGTGAAGCCCGTCGAGACCAACCCCGTGATCATCCCGCCGCTGAACCCCGAGCAGCTGATGCTGTCGCGTCGCCACATCCAGATTCGCGAGAAGCCGCAGGAACCCGTCGTGGCGCCGGCGGAGGCGTCGGTGCCGGAGAGCGCGGGCGTTGCGCCCAGTGCTGTGGGCGTTTCAGAGAGTGTTGTGGGGGTTTCAGAGAGTGTTGTGGGGGTTTCAGCGAGTGCCGTGAAGGGCGTTTCAGCCGGTCCGGCGACGAGTGCTTCACCCAGCGGAGAGGCGAACGCTTCTGCCGACGCAGCGATGAACGCTTCAACCGATGCAGCTGACGCAGCGATCAACACAGCCACCAACGCTTCGAGCAATCCGGTGGAGACTACAAACAATCCGGTGATGGACGCTTCGAGCAACGCAACAGCGGAGAGCCACGTGACGGAAGCGAAGGAGGCGGAGGTGACGCCGATTGTGCCGACGAAGAGTGAGGATGTGGAGGAGATTCCGCTGATGCGCGTGCCGTCGGGGGATGGACAGGAAGAGTTGAATACGCCCATTATTCCTGCGGAGGAAAAGGAGAGTGATGAGGAAGAGAAGGAATAACAGAGAATTGTCATTCTTTGTCTTTTTATGCATTTGCTTTTTTCGGTTAGTGGTCATGTTTCAATAGTATTCATATTGTAATGGCGTGTTTGTTGATCACTTGGTTTCTGGCGGGAAAGGTAACTCCCGCTCTTTTCAGCCACCACAATTTGATTGGGCAACACGTATGAACGCGATACGGGGCGATGACAGAGTAGATTCGGAGGCAATGGAGTCGGAAGAGTACTCTGAGGAGGAGATGAATGACTATCTCGCCGGAATGGATGAGGAACAAAAGGTGTGTATGCTGGTTTCGTTGAGATCGTGTTGCTGGAGCGAAGAGCCAAACTAACGAATCCTGTAGAAGATAATTCAAGCGCGGCTCGACGCAATTCAAAAGCAGTTCAAACTATTTAACTCAAATCAGAGAAGCCAAAAGGTGGGTTGTAGGAACTGCCGAATGACGTTCAGATCCATGATGTTCTATCCCATATAAAAGACATTGACGAGAAAGCGGCGGAACTGGCCATCGATTCCTGTCACGGAAACGAAGTATCTGTCCCGTGGGGTCCTGAGGGGTAGCTGTTGGCGATAAAGCGTCTTCTCGATGACTCAGAGTACAAGAGCGATGTGGTGGGCATGGCAAAGGGGGAGAAGGAGATGGATATGGATGCGATTCTGGTTGTGGACTACGGAAACGCGTGACGTGTAGTACCGTGACAAGAATCAGGAAATCCGCGAAGCACTGGCCGATGTATCCGATAACGATTCTGATGCGGAAGAAGATGAGTGGGGAAAGAAGCGCAGAAAGCATCATCACCACGAATCGGACCAAGATCCGAGCGATTGTGAAAGTGACAGGTCAAAAGCGCGAAGCGAGCGGCGTGGTCCTCGTCTCAATCTCGACGACGCTCTCATCATGGTACCTGCTGTCCTTGTTTCTAATCAGCAGCTCGCGAGTCTTCAATCGCCCGTGAAGGATCGCAAGCAGAGCGGAGATGAGACGGAGCCAACTCCATCCCACTCGGAGGAGCAGGAATCGGTGTCCGAAACGACGAGCGTGAGCGACAGAAAGACGTGCAGCGATAAGGAGAGTGACTCGCTGGAGATACCCGTTCATTCTCCGCTGAAGCGAAGCGACTCCAAGGAAACGCTGGCGAGTTTCCCTCAGTGCGTGTGTTGACGAATAGAGGAGAAGGAGCTCTTCGCCGCGCTCTCTGGAAAGAAGGCGAACAAGCTGTCGGACGACGCGCTGCGCCAGCTGGGGTGGAGCGACGCGCGCATCAAGGCGTTCAAGAACCGCGAAAAGAACCCGAACCAGTACTACTACCGCTTTAATGATCCCGGCGAGCCGCAGGCGACGGGCAAGTGGAGCGCGAAGGACAAGGCGCTGTTCTTGAAGCTGATCAACGAGAAGGGCGTGGACTACCAGGTGGGAGCGGAATGCGCGATTCACGCGGTAGTGGGGCATTTTTTCGATGCAAATTCCCGGACGTGTGGGCTACCAGTGCAGCAACTACTACCGGCAGCTGATCAAGGAGGGCGAGATCAAGGACGAGAATTACACCTTCGACAAGAACGGCAAGTTGGTGTTCCGATTCCGCGACAAGGAGGGAAAGAGCACGCTCATCCGACAGAAGCGGAACGCGGACGGCACCTCCAGTCCTCGCAAGCGCGCGAAGAAGGTGGTGATTGAAAAGGAGCCGAAAAGACCCACGGTTCCGGTCATTCCCGAAGTGAACGTGCTTCCCGTGAGGGGTGGGGGAACGGCGTGAGACGTAGGACTACATCGATCCAATGACGATGATGCCCGTCGTGAAGCCTGCCATCAGTCCGTACGGACATGTGATGGGGTGATTCGCAATGCGTGTGGGTGATGCCTAGTTATGACTCGTGGGTCCGCATTCTGAACAAGGAGCCGAAGAACACATGTCCGTTCACGAAGAAGGTGGAGCGTGGCGGAGAATTGTGATCCGTAGCACTTGACGCGTCGTGCTCTTGTAAAACTAACGGAAGACAATATAGACGAGTACCGCGACAAGATCATCGCAGTTAGTGGTTTCAATATCCCTTTTGCTCATTAACTGCCATCTTTTCCCGCGTTTGTTCCAACAAGACGCCGTAACTACGTGAAAGTCTAAAAAAGGAAAAATGACGACAGGTTTGAATGACACTCCTTTATGACCTCGCATCACCCACACTCGCCTTCTCATCGCTATTCAATGAATCGGCGCCTGTCTCATTTTCAACTAGACTTTCATCCATCCCGTTCGTGGAGTATCTACGTCATCATCGCCACAATCTTCCCCGACAGGATGCCCAATATCACTTCCTCGTTCTCTGTCAAATCTCTTTCATTGCTCGTGTTCTGCACGTCAACTTCCCCAGCCACTCCCACCTGAAGGAGAATCTCGATCTGTCTCAGTTTCTGGTAATAGAAGTTCCGCTCGGAAACCAGGAGGTTCTCCTATTTCTTATACCCAAACCCGATACGTACGCGTTCTTTACGAAGATCGTCCATTTCGCCATAGTGATCGACCAGCTCTCTATTCTCTTCCATTAGCACGTCTGGAGCATGAATGAATCGAGCTACGCCTACTCTTGTCATGATTCAGCGTTTCCACCATATCGTAGAGTTGTCTCAGTTGCAGCTCATTTGAAGTGGTGCCCTTTATGTCCCGTACTCGATCCGCGCTGGAAGAAAGATCTTTCGTGATCAATTCGAATCATCCCTACTCGGCATGTGTACTGCGGCTAGCGACATGGGACGGTACGTGTCGAAGCCCTCCGTCGCTTCTTCGGCGTTGTTCGCACTTGTCGGCGAAAGTGGCGAAGTGGTCATTCGGAAGGGAAGCGAGCTGTCTTTCAGATGGAGCGAAGGAACGGGCTGTGGGTTTGCTCTTTCGGAATGGCTCGCGATGCTCCGCCTTCGCACTTCTGGGGAAAGAGAGTCGTTTCTGTTGATTTCTACACGGAATCCACATCTAATATGCAGTACTCGCAGTGCCCTTTGACTCTCGTCTCCGTCCAATGGCATCATAGAAGCCTCCGGGATAGTTGTTGTCAAAGAACTCCTTCATTGTAGATAAGAAATCGTAGCTCTCCTTCGAACTCTGTTTTGACAGACTCGCCATATCGAAGTCCTTCTCGTTAATCCCGTCCGTAAGAAACGTACGATAGGTAATCTCTTCTTGTTGATCACGTACCGTAGCACTTTGTAATTCTTCTGGCAGTCATACGGAGTCGATGCCGAGAAATCCAGCTGTTTCATCGGAACGGTTTCTACGCGTAAAACGGAGTTGCAGCGCGATTGTACGTGGATAGATAGCGTCGAGGAGTTGGCAAGCTACCGCACCTAACCAGTGAGACAAGCGGGAACAAAAAGCTACCGTTGGAAGCATCCTCTAGTCTAGTGTACGACGTGCACAGGAAATCGTTTATCCAGGCCAAGAGTGCATTTCTCGGTAGCCTTGGCGAATACATCCTAATCATCACGGAAAACGCAGCGAGTAGGGACTCTGTACAACGCAAAGACGCCCAACAACCAATTCTAGGGGTGTTCATGCAATAACAAAATCCACAAATCGACCACAATTCTCGACTTCGGTGAAACCCCGCATTTGGTTTCAAATCGTTGCTCGTTTTAGATTGTTAACAGAGAGCAGCGGTTCTCCACCTGTCAGAATGGATATCGACAAGGAGGATGAAGTCATCGATCTCCAGTTCAGTACCTGCCGCTTGTGGAGATTCACCATAGACTCGATGATCCGGGACACGAACGGAATTGATAATGTCCGGCTGTTTAGGCGGATTACCGACGTGTATCTGTGCAAGCACAACATTCCCTACGCGAGCGAGTCCACCGGGTCCTGCGTCCGGTACCGCTGTCCGTTCACCAAGAGCTGCTCGTTTTGCATCAAGGGGGGTATTTCTCGGTCGAAACTGTCCGGAAAGAAAGGTGTAGCGTGATGTATCGCGTTGAGTGTAGGAATCCTGTCGCTGCAGTCCATTTGTCTGAATCACTCCTGCAACTGGGAAACCGTATTTCGTTTGTTCCGTTGATTCCGCGTAGGTTCCGAGGGACCAGCGAATCACTACCTATCGTCCTTCCTACAAGAAGAGGAGTGGGGACTGCGTCGTTGTCGTTATTCTCAGACTCTTCTATGTGGCACCACCAGGAAATGCATCCCGCCATCCCGCCTCCCGATCCCACACTGCTTCACGTGGATGGCGTGGACCTCTTTTCCTCCCCAGAACCGACAAAGATTTCAATCGAACCACCTCCGACAAGTGATATGCAACAACACCCACTCCTGTTAGCCTCGTCGGTGGACATCACGCCTCCATCGAAGCGAAGTCGTGCGGGCATGAACGATAAGCAATCGAAGCGAGCCATGTACTGCAGAAACGCCTACATGCACTTCCTCGTGCAGAAGATGGTCGAACTCAATCCCTACATCAGTCTGCGCTCCATTCTGCAGGTGCTGAACTCAAAGCAGGTGGACTGCAAGGAATCCACCGTGGCCAAAGCGAGAACGGACGAGCGGTCTCGATTCATCACATCCATGAAGAACATCATCCCCGCCTTCTTCGAGATGAGTACGCTCGTGTTTCCTCACTCACCCGCAGAAAACCAGATCGCCCAGTGTAACCCCGAAGATGATCTCGTGATCTCCACAACCACCGAGAACCAAAAGGCCCTTCTTTCGAGCGTCTTCTACACCTACGCCGAGGCCAAATCGCTCTACGAGCAGTCGAAAAAGCTGCTGGCGCTGGACTGTTCGCCGCTGAAGAGCGAGTTGGGCGGCGTTCTGTTCCACGCCTCCACTCTCGACGGCGGGCGCGAGCCGATTCTGCTGGCATTCATGGTGGCTGGCGAGGAGAACCAGAACACATGGCGGGAGTTTCTGAGCGCGCTGCAGACGCACGGGCTGGGCGATCGCTCCAATTCCGAGTTCGCAATCGTGAGTGAAGTGTGTGTGGTGGTGGACACGTGCTTGCCTGCACTGACATTGCTGCACCAGGACCTGGGAGTGGAGGCGTCGCCGTGGTACCTGAACGGGAACACGCGGCGAAAGAAGACGGGTCAGCCGTTCGAGCACGCGCGGCTGCGTTCTCTGTTCTTCCGCGCGCTGTTCTGTGGGTCCTCGCGCATCTCAAACTACATCACCCACCTGACATCGCTGGCTCCCGAGGTGGTGAGCGAGCTGTCGAAGCACCCGCAGTGGAGCCGCGGTCACGCCAGTCGTTATCACATGATGTACATCGACTACGTGCTGTCGGAGTTCGAGGTGGCGTTGGAGCAGGACTCGATTGCGTACCTGATGTTGGATGATGTGGTGGAGGGTCTGATTCTCGCCATACACCGACGCGCGCAGCAGCGAGAGGCGATGTACGCGAGTCAGGAGAAAACCGCACTGACTCCGTTTTACCAACAACTGGTCGCAGGGTACGCTGCGGACATGGGGCGTTTCACTGTGGAGTGTGTGAATCCGAAGTTGTACTGCGTGGTGGACAACGCAACGGCGGCGTCGCGGTTTGACGTGGATTTGGAGAAGGGCACGTGCAGTTGTTGTTACTGGCAGGAATTGATGTTCCCGTGCGTGCACTGCTGGTGTGTGATGCATCACTGCAAGGTGGACTGGCGAAGCGGCGTGGACGCGTTCTTCACCAACGAGAAGGCGCTGGGTCTGTGCGCGCACCACGCGCTGCCTGCGTTCACTCACGACTTTTCGCGGCAGGTGAAGTACTACCAACAGAGCCTGAAGATGAAGGACCCTGTGTTGATCGCGAGTGAATCCAAATCCGTTTCTATCTTGGGTGTTTGTTGTTCATGTCTTTCCTTTTGATAGTTGTTCCCTTCTCTTTGTGAGAAGCGCTCTCCTCTTTTCATAAGAAGCGCTCTCTTCATCAGAAACACTCCCTTCATGAGAGACACTCTCTTCACAAGAAATACGCCTTTCCCACAAACAACGCCACACAAACAACGAAGTGAGCAAAGAAAACACCTCATTCATCGTCAAGAAACGTCAAAGAACGAACAAGATCCTTATTCTTGGGCGAAATACTCTTCGGGAATCGGACGTGGAACCGAATCACCAGATTGCCAAAGTCACTCTCTGACCTTGAAATCGGCATTCCTAACCCATGGTACACTTGCTCCGTGTCGGGACTGATCACCGCGGGAACCAACACATTCATCACTCTCCCGTTAATGTGCTGATACTCGAATCGCACCCCGCAGAGCGCCTCTCGCAACGACACCTCCTTCACAAACACCAAGTCGTTCCCTTCACGCTGATACACCGCGTGCGGCTTCTCCTTCACCACGAACACGATATCCGCGGGAATGTGCCCAGGTCGCTCGTCGCCCAAACTACACTTCACTCCCTCTCTCCACTCCAACTGCTTGAACGTCACCTTCATTCCCGCCTTCCACCCTCGCTTCACGTCGAACTCGATCACCTTCTCGCGCGTTGTGATCCCACCGTTTTCAGTCATCGTCTTCCGCGTCACGCGCATCTTCTTGTGCACGCCGTTGTACAGGTCCTCCAGGCTGCAGTACAGGTCTCGAAATATGGGGGGATCCACAACGGGGTCGCTATCCTCGCTGACTTCCGGTCCCGAGGTCGGGTTCGGGTTTTTGTCGCTCGAGGATGCGTTCGGGTTTTTGTCGCCGTCCAGAAAGGACAAGCCACTTTCACTACGAGTGACGATTCGCGATTGGAGTCACCTCATGGAGGCCTGGCGGAAATCTTGCGTGCCGAAGAAGCGCTTGAAGATCTCGAACGGATCCGGCTCGTTGGAGGCGGGGTGGTGAGCGTGATGGGAAGATGGCGTGAAGTCGCGCGCCGGCAGCGTGGTGGACTTGGGACGCATGTCGGGATACGCCTCCTCATTCGAGTACGAGTGGTAGGAGGTCGACGCTGGGCGCAACTCGGAGTAGTTGATGGACGAGCGATTCGATTGCGGCGGGGAGTGATAACTGTTGTAACTGCTCTCTCTTGATACTGGAGGTCTCGGAGCCATTCCAGGTGGAGGTTGCGGAATGGAGGATGAAGCATTCGGCGGAGGTTGTGGAATGGAGGATGATGGTGGTTGGGGTTTGGGGGACGGAGCACTCCCTGCTGGAGGAACGGGAGCACTCGCTGTCGGGGGAACAGGAGCGGATGTAGGAGGGGGTGGAGGATGGTAAGGATCCTGGTAATCACTCTGATAGTCATCTTGATAAGAGGAGCTCGGATTGTCCACCGATCCATTCTCCGCATTATCGTCAAAGAAGTCGCTGTCCTCCGGAGGGACATCTCCATACAAACCCTCCTCTCCATACTGGTCATAGATACCGCGCCTTCTAGGATCGGATAGCACCTACCAATGAAACCGAACGAGGATACTCACATCGTAGGCCACATTGATCTCCTTGAACATGAATTCGGCCTGCTCTCTGTTATCTTTGTTCTTGTCGGGGTGCCATTTCAGGGCAAGCTTTCTGTACCTAAATCATGAAAGATTTCGCGAGGATATCTACGCCTTTTTGAGTTCCTCAGGAGTCGCATCAGAACGCACCTTGAGTATTCCATAGTAATCCGTCCCCATAGCGTGAACGAGGGGATGGCTCTGTCCAGAGTAACTAGGGGAAAATGGTTTGGAATCATGCAAAACGGCGAATTGGCTTCAGTGAGAGGAATGAGAGGGATTTCAAATCGGGCCAGTGTACACGAAAATAGAGGTTTAGGAGAGGGAGAGGGCACGAAATGGAGTGAGGGATGGGATTGTCTGTAGAAAGTGGGGAACGGCTCTTTGCCATCACTACATTTTCTATTACCATCCAGAATCCTCAATTGCGCATTGCCCCCATTCCCGCCCTCACAAGAGAACACGCTTTCTTCCGATCCCATCTCATTCTATCCTTCTTCAGAGGCCTGCCACCGCAGTTCCATCCCGTATGAGCACCCCCCAATCCCAACGATTCTGTGCCATCGCCAGAGTTCTGTTGGTCATTATTCGTTACATTGTCTATTGTAAGTTGGCGTGGTTCTTCTTCGCTGCGTCGCCATGCGATTTATCGGGTGTGCTGACTAACCCCGCTGTAGTATCGAATGAGTGATCAAGAGAGTGCAAACGTAGTGCCTGTGGAACTACCATTCATCGACTAGAAGCAAAGAACGAATTACGTTCTCGTGCCTGCAACCATTATTGAAGATGAGAGCGAGTAGGCCACTGGGTGCTTCTCATGGACTCACGCGTAGATCTACATCCAGAAGAAATAGAGAGAGAGGTAGACTTCTGGTTTGTTGCTGATGGAGGTAGGCAGGAGAATTCCTCACGGCGCCAAGATCGTTGAAGGCGGATATATCATCAACGGCTTCTTGTACCCGCTTTCGCTCCTGTTGAGGCGTAGTTACACAGACTTCGATTCTGAAATGGGAAAGAGCATGGTGAAGACGAGCATCATGCCCAAGCTGTAGGTCATGCTCACCGCGTTGACCGTAGGGAGTTTATCTTCTCCGACAAGTACTTCGCTGCGGACAAGTTCCTCCGCCCCTATATGGACGTGGAGGGCTATTTCCCCATCTACCTGCTTCTTTTTATTCCCGCGATTCAGCAGTTTGGCGTCGATGTGGACGCTCTTGCCGAGATTCTCGCTGACTGTCCGTTGGCGGAAGTGGACATGAGCCGCATGACTGTCCGTCCGAAGACGAATTGGGAGCAGGTACGCGTGCTTGTCTTCTTTCATTGTAGTGGATTATGCCGAATCCCATGGGCGGCAACGGAGTCCCTCGCTACGCCGTGATCGGAAGCGAGATTCCGTCGAAGTAGGCCCTCATTTTCCGTTTGCTTTAGTGTTTCTGGTCGTTGTTTGTTGTCATTCATTCTTCTCCATCTGAGGCGAGGTTGACTGGGTGTTAACGCACAGCGGAAAGCAACAATGTCTAGCGGCTACGGACTCCTTCAGAGGGAGAATGAGATCTTGAACCAGAAGGTGGACGTCGTATTCGGAAGCTGCTTTCTGATTGATGCCTAGATGAAGGAGGAACGAAACCACCTCCTGAAGCAGATGGATGAGCTGAAAGCCACGATCACGCAGTATGAAAACCATATCGGCGAGCTCGAACACGAACTCGAAGATTCCATAAATGAGAACATGTAATTCGGCAAGGTGAGCGTGTGAGTCTAGAAAGCTGTACGAAACGTTCAATTCACAAGAATCCGGCAAGAAGAACGAGGCGGAAATGATCGAGCTGGAGTCGGAGAACAAAGAGCTGAAGGAGGCCGTTTTGAAGCTGTACACTTCCTTTTCGGAGGAGAAGAAGCGCCTGCTCTCGAGGGTCGCTTCTGTGCATTGATCGTTACTCATAGGCCGTCGTTGCTGAGTCTTCTCTCCGCGATGCGAGTAACAACAGTCGATCGGAGTTGAGCGCGTTGTGCGGTCAGTATCAGAACGAAATTGGTGAATTGAAAGTGAGTGTGTGTTCTGGATGGAGTCATTGCTAGGAGAAGCTCGCCGCCTTCGACTCCAGCAATGCGAAGACATTCTCAGCAGACCGGAGAACCGTGAAGGAGCTGCAGGAAACAAACGAACGACAAGAGGTGTGATTGTCGCTGATTCTCTCACAGCAAGGAGCTTCTTCGACTGGACCACGATCTGATTGCAGAGTACGAATCGCTGCTCGCGGAGGACCTCGACTCCACCCAGAAGAAGGAGGAGCTGCTTCACGAGCTGGCAGTTTCACTGGATTCGGTGACGAAAGAGAGGGAACAGCAGGAGAAACGCCTGCAGTACTGTATGAACAGGGTATGGTTTCTGCAGCATGGTTATGCACAGATTCACGAGTACGAAGGCAAGTTGGGCGAGGATTATGGGATGAAGGGTGATTCCGTCGAATACGAAGAACTGAAGAAGGAGGTGGATAAACTGAAGAACGAGCTCTCCGTCGTCACCCTCTCCGTGCGTTCTCCCCGAACATGTGATCATTAGCGTGATTGCTTCGAGTGGCGCTTTTCCCAAATCGCATCCATTCTCCCCGAGCAAACCTTCGAGTTCACCAACCAGATCGGCTTCTACGCGTCGCTGCAGTACCTCCACGACCTCTCCCTCCATCTGACGGAATTCTACTCCACTCGTCTGTTGGAGGGAAATGTGTCCCTCCCGCTTCCGCTGTATTCCTCCTTCTCGCGCTGTCTCCTGTACCTCAACCAGATCGCCGACTTCACGAGCCAGTATATCCAGCTTGTTTCCAACCCGCACCTGTCATCGCAGACATTCGTTCAGTTGGTCAACGACTCGAACCCGCCCGTGCAGACGCTTCTGTCTTTTTGCGAGAACGTGCTGAAGTGGGAGAAGGAGACGGATTCGGTGGGCATGTGGGAGATTTCCAAGGAAGCCGTGAGCTCGATCGTGGTTCTGGGGAAGTTCTTGGGCCACGAGGGCGGGAAGGGAGACGCGATATGGAAGCGAAATCACGGCATTCTGTCGACATTCCGCATCGCGCACGAGATTCAGCTGCAACTGCAGCTCATGATGTTTTTGACGAGGGGCCAACTCGCCGTCATCAGAACGCAGGAAGAGTCCTTCGACTCCAACGCGTCGATTGAAAACGGCGTTTTGGCTGTTTTGAATGCGCTGCAGGAAACGAGCAAGGTGTCGCAGCTGCTCATCGAGAAGGTCACAGAGCTGAAGAAGCGGATCGAGAGCGACGGGTTTTGCGGCGTGCCGTATGTGAATGTGGAGGGAGAAAATGTGGCTTCGAAGCACCTGAGTCATCTGAACTGCGTCGACAATTCCATTCTGTGGCAGTCAGTGGAGCAGCTGAAGCGTGCGTGTCGCATTGCGTGACTCATGAGTAGAGGAGTGCACGGATGTGCTGAAGCACGTGAACGGTACGTTGCGACCCACCAAGTCCATTCTCGCCACCGTGCTGCTTCATCATGATGATGATTCCGTGAATCAGCTGATCACGGAGTGCTCTCCCCCACAGGGGAAGAACAAGACGGTCCTGTTCCGAATCCACCATCTCTTCGTCAATATCAAGACTGTCGCTTCGCGCGACATCTTCGTTTCGGGTGTGGTGAATCCCGCCGGAGAGCAGCCGGAAGGAGTTTCCCAGGTGCTTCGCGACGAGGGCAGGCAGTTGAAGAGCGCGTTGCAGGGATTGACGAATCAGGCGACGCAGGACCAGATTCTCGCGCTCGAGCGAAAGGTGGACGAGAGCAACACGAAAGTGCAGGAGTTGGAGCGCGAGATCCTGGACCTGACGACATCGCGCAAGGTACTTTCCGAGCAGCTTCAGAAGAAGAAGGAGGTGTTCGAACTGCGTGTTGCGACCAGCGGCGACGTACTCGCTCGTGCGACGGCTGATTCGTAGGAGGAGGCGCGATTGCAGCAGGCGCTGGAGCGCAAGCGAGGCGAAATGAAGGTGCTGATGAAGGAGAACTCGCAGCTGAAGAAGGAGTTGAGCGAGTGGAAAAATCGGCCGGAGCAGCGCATTCACGAAGATGTCTCGTCGGAGCGGAGTCGCATCATGCGGAGGTGGGAGCGGAGGGGTTCTGTGACGGAATAGGACGATGCAGCGCGTGGCGGTCAGGCAGGTCGAGAGCGTGCTGAACGCGATTCCCGAGCTGAAGTCGATTTCAGAGCGAGGCGAGCGCGAGTACGAGAGAGCGAGTCTCGTGTCGATAAAGCCTTCTCTCCTGCTGCAGGCTGTGAACGTGAGCGCGATTGACGTCTCGATGCTGTACCCCTCCGTTCGGAAGGACTGCGAAGTTGGCGTTTTCTCTCTGTGTCATTCGTAGAAGTCGATCGCCTTCGCAAAGCAGGTGGCGGGCGTGATTCGTCTGCATCAGCGACGATTGGCGGAGGAGGGCAGGAGCGAAGGCAGCTGCGTGTCGACAATCACGGTGCCCTCCTATCTGGCCTCTGGTCTCTCTGGCGGTGCGAATCGCGATGTCTCCATTTCTGTATCCTCGGCGTGTGCCAAAACGATCCACAACTCCGTTTTTGAATAGCGCTGTTTGTTGCAAACGGAATCGGAGGCGAAATCAACGAGCATCGACCATGAATATACAGCGATTATCGATTATGGGTTATTCAGGGGGGTATCGGATGGGCGTCGGAGAGTGAGTTCGATCCTTCCAGAATAGGTTTTATTCTGTATGATGAGTTTTGGTTTTCCTAGCTGCCTCGGCAGATTGGTGAAGATAAGTGGAACCTTCATCTTGTTACGCTTTCCACTTTAAGCAACTCTGATACAAACGAATTCACAACAAACAGCACTAAGCAATGGAAGGATCTATCTTACGAACCGTAATCGTGGATTCCCTGTATACATATCCGTTCATCTCCTGCGCCGCTCTGTCCGACGCCTCCGACGTGGCAAACTGCACCAAACCTCTTCCCTTCGTCTCTCCGTTGTTCCTCACCGTCTACGCCTCATGCCACCTCCCAGCACCCACACTGCACTGCTGAATCATGCCGTATCGGTCGAACATGATTCGCAAATCACTGTCTGTCGTAGGCCAAGGAAGATCTGCGGTTAACCACGGCGACAACGCCTACCGAGAATCTCGATCTTGTTCGAGTCCTCGCCGCCCTCGATCATCGGCTCCTGCATGCGAATGTCCTGATTGCCCCAGGTCGAGCGCGAGTCGCTCACCGGACGCGCGTACGAGTCGCGGCTGGCGCCCTGGCTGTCGCGGATGTCGCGTCTCACGTCCTGGTTCGCCAGGTTCTTCTTTTCCTCGCGTCTGTCGTTGTAGCGACCGTCATCGCGGCGGTTGTCGTAGTGACGGTCGTTGTAGCGGCTGTCGTCGCGGCGGCTGTCGCGGTAGTCGCGTCTGTCATCGTAGCGGTTGTCGTCACGGCGATCATCACGATGATTGTCATCCCGGCGATCGTCGCGTCTGCTGTCGTACTGGTTGTCACGACGGTTATCGTACTGGTTGTCGCGGCGGCGGTCGTCATAGCGGCTATCGTCGCGTCTGTCGTCACGGCGGTTGTCGTAACGGTTGTCGTCGCGTCTGTCGTTGTAGCGACTGTCGTCGCGGCGATCATCACGACGGTTGTCATACTGATTGTCATGACGGTCGTTGTAGCGGTTGTCGTTACGGCGATCATCATACTGGCTGTCGCGTCTGTCGTTGTAGCGACTGTCGTCGCGGCGGTTGTCATTACGACGATCATCATACTGATTGTCGCGGCGGCTGTCGTAGCGGTTATCGTCGCGTCTGCTATCGCGTCTGTCGTCATAGCGACTGTCATCACGGCGATCGTCACGACGATCATCACGGCGATCATCACGACGGTTGTCATACTGGTTGTCACGACGATCATCGTAACGGTTGTCGCGTCTGTCGTCATAGCGGTTGTCGTCGCGACGGTTGTCGTACTGATTGTCACGTCTGTCGTTGTAGCGACTGTCATCGCGTCTGTCATCACGACGGTTATCGTACTGGTTGTCACGGCGGTTGTCATAACGATTGTCGTTACGGCGATCGTCGTACTGGTTGTCGCGTCTGTCATTGTAGCGACTGTCATCGCGGCGGTCATCACGACGGTTGTCATACTGGTTGTCACGGCGATCCCCGTAGCTGTCGTTGCCACGACCACGGTACTCGTTGCTACGACTGCGCTCACGTCTCATGCTGCCCTCATAGCGGTTCTGAGAGCGATCGTCATATCCACCGCGATTGCTGCCGCCGTACCTGCTGCCATCGCTTCCATTTGAACCGGTTCTTCGTTCGACCATCATTGGCTTTCCACCCATATCTACGCCATTCATTTGCAAAGCTCTGTTCAAGGCATCCTCGGATGTGAAAAAAACGAAGCCGAAACCACGCGATCTGCGCGTTTCAGGATCGTTGATGATCTGACCCTTACGAGCAGCGCAATCCCACCTACATAGGCATCCTTAATCTCTCCGCACCTCGAAAACTCGTCTCTCAGCGCGTCTCTGTCGCAGGATACAGGCAGATCTATAGCGTCCTTACGCGGAGGAATCAACCGTACTCTTCACGCAGATAGAATAGTCGCTCATTTCCAAAGATAATTCTTGAAGGATGGCGCGTTCCATTCAAAGACTCGCCTCAGAGCATTCCAGGAATCGGGGGTATTTCGGTTCAAAAGGAACTCGCAAAAACGACCAGTGATATGAGTGACAGTGCAGCCAAAGTGGTCCAAGAGAAGGAGCCGAGTCAACCACAGGAAGATACTGCAAAGAAGACCAGCGCTATTCCTCAGGGAATGGCGAAGAGCGGCAGAGTGTGGAAGGAGAATCAGAAACAAAAGTGGAACTCCGCGAGAAGCGCGTTACTCGTAGGTCTTCCCTCTACGCCTCGGACGGAGCCAATCCGCTTCGGACGTCCTGGGAACTGAAGCAGGAGAAGAGAATGAAGGAGAAGAGAATGAAGGAGCTCGAAAAGAGCATCACGGAGGCCCGAATTGAGGCAAAACGAGTACTGTGTGTACTCCTCCTCTTACGTGTAGGCGAAGCGCAAGGCCATTGAGGAGAGAAAGGAGCGGAAGGCGCAGAACGAGCTGAAGTCGGCGAAGGTCCAAGTGGTGAGTGCTGCTGACTGGTTTTCATCCGCAGATATCCGACGCCAACAAGCTGAAGAAGATGAGCAAGAAGCAGCTGAAGCAGATCAAGAAGACGCGCGTGGATAAGAATGGCAACGTCATTTACGTGGACGCGTACGCCAAGTAATTGTTCCCTTTATATACATCATACTCGTAATTTTACTTCCTCCTGTTTGTTGTGTCAGTCATTCATTTGAATTCCTCGACTCTCTTTGCGATGCAGAGTATTCCCTTGTTGTTCAAATCACGGTGTAGATCCGCAGGAGCAGCGCCAAGAGGTTCTTATCAAGCGCGTGATCAACTCGGTGGATCGGCTTTCCTCTGCATTGTCTGACCTAACACGCCAGATGGAGGTACGTAGAATCCTCGCTCGCTCAGACGTAGTCCATCCACCGCTACAGCGACGACATGGACTATTTGATGGAGGTGTGGAAGGGGTGCGAGGAAAAGATGCGCATCGGGAACGAAATGACGTGATCGCGACGGAGTTGCTGCGTTCGCCTGTGCTTGTGCTATTCTCTTGTGTATGGTATTGCTGATCTTTTTGAGTGGGGCCTTGTTGAAAACACGTCGAGCTGGCGTCTTCATTCTTTTCGAGTCGCAATGCTTTCGACAATCGCGCGAAGAATCGCACCCCTTTCTGTGGCAGAGAGGAGAATCCCGTCCGTTCTGACAGTTTCTCGAAGTGTCCTTCGTCGATCTCCCCTTATCGCCGTCCGCTCCCTCTCTTCCACATCTCACAACTCCAGGTTCAAGGAGTTTCTGACCCGATTCCTGTATAACCGAAGCGTGCGTGCTTTCACGACAGGAACTGCAATCACATGCGGAGGCTTGCTGGGCGCCGGCTTCTTTGGCTACGTGAACGATTCCGGTAATGGCAGACAGAACGCTCGATTGAAGAGCCGCATCGAGAATGTCCGGAAGAACTATCCCAACATCCGCAACTTCCCTGTCCGCGCATTTATTATACTTGACGCGTAGGTTTCTGTGATGAACGAGAACAACGTGGCGCTGGCTTCCTTCACCTTCTCTTCCTACGTTGACGTCTTCTCCCTGCTGTCGGAGTTGGTGTCGTCCCTTCAGATACGGCTTCGCGTGATTCGTGATGTGTAGTCGGAGGGCGAAGTCTCTCTTCAGGAAGTGAAGGAGGAGGAGGGCGTGACGTCCATTTCGTTGATGTATTCTCGTGGGTGTGCGTGAACCCTAGCTACGGCGATGGGAAGCGTTCTGTTGAGATTCTGCTGGAAGGGAAGGAGGGTCGCATTTCCTTGTACGTCCATCGCTCGTGCTTTATCCTAGTTTCGCTGACAACACATTCTCCTCCCGCGACGAAGATGTGATCGTCCACATCTACGAGTACTGTCTCCAGTGCCATTTGTATTATTTCATCCAGTGCTTCACGCGTAGCAAGGCGACGTCCATTGAGGCGGACAACTCGAAGACGGCGGTAATCGCAGCATTTCCCTCTTCATCCTCAGAACATCATTTCGCGACTGGAGAGCATGGGCGTTGCCGTGTACACGCCGCAGAAGGTCCCGTCTTCTCAGGTGGACGAAAACGAGGACGTTTGGGACCAAATTGCCGGATACGACCAGATTAAGCAGGTGAGTGTTGTTCGTCGCAATCATCGTCAGGACATCAAGAACACGATCATTCTCTCCATCAAGTATCCGGAGAAGTATCGCGAAATTGCCAGAAAGACGAGAAAGAAGTGCGATTCCGGAATGGGTTTCACGTTCAGTTATTCCTGTCCGCTGCCGCGTTCGCTGCTGTTCGAGGGCCCTCCAGGTACCGGAAAGACGTCCATCGCCCGCATTATCGCACAAGAGAGTAATGTGATTCTGGTGTGGGTGTTGTGCTAGCGAGTCAGGCATAGGCACATTCCGCTGGAGAGCATCGTGAACAAGTACTACGGAGAGAGCGAGAGGAGGCTGAACAACATTCTGAAGCTGTGCAACGAGCTTGACAATTGCATCATCTTCATCGATGAGGTGAGTGTTGTGTGTCCTGACTCCCCTTTATTGATGTTCCCCTACCCCCTTACCCAACACTCACTTTGAATGACACTTCTTGAACATCCACTCACCCCCCCCAGATCGACAGTCTCGTGACCAGCCGTGACAACGACAACATGAACGAAGTCACGCGACGACTCCTATCCACGCTCCTCCGCTTCCTCGAGGGATTCGACAATTCCAACATGAACAAGGACGAGGTGAACACAAAGCGAAGCATTCTGATTTGCGCCACGAACCGCAAGCAGGACTTGGACGCTGTTCGGATTGGGTGTGGTTCGTGATCTTCTAGGCTCTCTTGAGTCGGTTCGATTTGCAGCTGCACTTCGGACTTCCCGACGTGGAGGCCAGAGCCCAGATCTTTGGGAGATACGCGAAACAGCTGAATGCCGACCAGTTGCACAAGCTCGCGGAACTAAGCGAGGGAATGAGCGGACGCGACATCCGCGACAGCTGCGAAATCGCAGAGCGAGCATGGGTGTCCAACTGCATCCGGGAAAAGAAGACGGTCACTGTGCCACCGATGGCGCAGTACGAGGAGGCGGTGAAGCGGAGAGCGAGCGAGACGAGAAGCCACATGGGCGCCGTCGGAAACGCCTTTGGACTGGGATTTTGATTTTCGGCTGTTTCTTGCAGGAATCCGTTCCCATTCACCGTAGTTTGCTTGTTTTGAACATCCCCCACACCCCAACGATTTCGCATCACCGACCAGAACCACTCAAAGACCAATATCTATCAATCCGACACCAATATGAGTTTTAGAGGTGGCCGTGGAGGTAATCGTGGTGGCCGTGGAGGCCACTTTGGAGGCAGAAGAGATATTGAGGAGGGTCCTCCAGAGCGTGTTGTTGGTAAGCGCGATCGCCCTTCCGTAATTTCCAGAGCTTGGATACGTGATTCACGAAGCCGAGGGCGACGTTTTGTGCAAGTCCACGAATGAAATGGTGATAATCGTTGCGAGTGGGTTATGGCGCTAGATTCCTTACTTCAACGCTCCCGTGTATCTCGAAAACAAAACGAAAATCGGAAAGGTGGATGAAATCCTCGGGGCTATCTCTGATGTTCATTTCTCCATGAAGTGCGACGAAGGTACGCGTGTTGTCTGTCTCCGTGATGGTGCGTAGGCGTGAAGGCTTCCTCCTTCAAGAAGGGAGACAAGGTGTACATTAACCCCATGAAGCTCCTTCCGCTTTCTCGATTCACCGAGTATTCACTGGACGCCTGCCCGTAATCGATTAGGACCCCGAAGCCTGGCGGTGGTGCCAGAGGTGGCAGAGGAGGCTCATTCGGAGGCAGAGGTGGCAGAGGAGGCTCATTCGGTGGCAGAGGTGGCAGAGGTGGTTCGTTTGGAGGTCGCGGCGGATCCTTCGGAGGCAGAGGCGGCAGAGGTGGTTCGTTCGGAGGTCGCGGAGGTTCCTTCGGAGGCAATCGTGGCGGCTCGTTTGGAGGTCGTAAGTTCTAAAGCGGTGTGTTTATTTGTTTTACTGTTCGTGTTGGTTGGAACAAACAGACCACTTGCAGGCGGACGGCAGCAGCACCTCGGGGGAGTAGCGACCTTCGTTTTGCTGGTATTCCTCCTCCACGGACTGGTGCAATGACAGGGTGACGCCCTTGTGCTTCTGTTGATACTCATAGTACAGGTTGTTGCCCACGTGCTTCTGGATGTCCTCGCGCACGAGCTTCTCCAAATCACAGCTCACGTCGGAGATCGTGATGACCCGGTTGTTTTTGCTACACTGAATGCGGATCGAAGAGCCTACTATGAATAGTCGATGAATTGGTTCCAGTAATTGCTCGTCCGCAACTTCGCCTCATTGCCCACCACGAACAACCCGAAGCGAGGGCGCGTGAAGCTCACGTTCATACGACGAACGTCCGAGACGAATCCCACTCCGTATGCGGTGCCCGTTCGCACGGTTGAGTAAAACACCAGATCCACCTCCTTTCCCTGGAACGCGTCGACGGTGAACACCTGGAGCTTCCGCACCATCTCGCTCGGGTGCTCCGCAATCAGCTTTTGGAACTACGCGTGACATGAACACGCAATCGCCGACGAGCGACTTCTGCTCGTTGTACGGGGTAAGGATGACCACGGACAGGTACGAAGAGGAAGGGAACACGGTGACGAGCGTGTTGTAGAGATTCAGCACGAATCGCACCTCGTACTCGTTGCTGTACGACTTCGACAGCTCGTCCTTCCGCTCCGAGACGCACTCGTCGCTCAGGTTATAAAACACGACGGGCTAGGGGTAATCGCCCATCACCACCTCCACGTAGAAGAAGTCCGTCTCGTAGAAGATGTGGTTGTACCGGTCTCCCTGCACGTTCTCCCCGTTCTGCAGCTTGCCCTCGTAGAAGCAGAGGTTCGGGAAGGCGGCAATCTTCGGGTGGCACCTACGATTCAGGAACACAATTCCTTCGATACCGATATTGCGTGTTCAGCAGATACGAGTAGTGGAAGTTGTTTGTTAGGCGTTCAAACAGGGAAAGGTTATAGTTGTTCTGCGTGTTCCCGCTCAGCACCGTCGCCGGCAGCTGGCGCGGATCGCCGATCAACACGCACTTCTCGGGGTTCAGCAGGAGCGGAATCAGCGTGGAAACCTCCGTCGCCTGACACGCCTCATCGATAATGAGCGTCGAGAAACTACGCTGAAAACACGAAAACACAACTACTGCCGATTCACGTAATCCGAGTCGAAAGCCGACAGCCCGCTGCTGGAGAGGGTGGTGAAGATGATGTCGTAGTTGTTGATCAAATAGCCCTGCAGGTCCTTCACGTTGATGTGAGAGGTGTAAATGAACTGGAAGGACAGCAATCGATCTTTCTCTTCAAACAGCATAATCAACAATGAAATCTCGTTGAGGTACTCCTGGCTGCGCTGCAGCTCCTCCGGCGTGTACTGCAACGCCAGGCGCTTCAGCTGCGCGTCAACTCCACCACCAGCACTCACCGATATGAACACTCGATCGATGTGTACGTTGATGTCGCGCAGCGCCACCTCCACGTTCTCCTTCTTCTTCCGCTTCGAGTCCAGGTTCCGCAGGTCCTACGCCTCACGCGTCGCCCCCTCGCACACCTCCACCATGTACTCCAGCGACACCGACCAGTGGTCCGGCGACGTACCCGAGCCCAGTCGCAGCAGCGCGGGATTGTACCTACCCCTCACTTCGCCCCTCCTTCCCCACTTCTTGCCCGCGTTGTCGGTGAAGCCGTTGGAGATGATGGAGTCGATGATGGTGTTGACGGCGGCGTTGGAGGGCGCGCACACCAGGATGCGCGGGCGCGTCAGCTTCTCCTTCATCTGCACGCGTGCGTCGTTCAGCTCCTCCAGCGACGAGAAGAAGACGTTCCTTTGCGTCATATGGTCACACCACCGCCACTTTGTTCCAAACACCACCTGGTTCACGAACCCGCGGATGCGCTCGTAGTACGCGTCGAACTGCTGGTTCTGCATCACGTTCAGAATCATCACCAGACTCTTCGTCTTGCCCGTGCCCGGCGGACCCTGAATCAGCGTGAAGTGACTCACCGGATGTGGCGACGGCGGCTGGTGGAACGTGTCGTACAGGCACGCCTCGGCGGCGAACAGCTGGCTGCGGTTGAACTCGTTGCGGAGGTGGGTGATGAAAACGGGGGATATCCCACTCCACGGGTACTGCTGGAGCAGCGGCGACTGCGGCGTGGCTTGCGACACAAGCGTGGACTCGGGGTTCGTGACGGAGTTCTGGAGAAGAATCGGGTCCTCGCCCGCGTATATGGACCGGTAATAATGGGGCCGTGTCGTGATGATCTCCTGCAGCAGCGGGTTGAGCGGGAGCTTGAAGGCGGCAAACGAAGACGGGTACATAGACGGCGAAATGGCGTTGTTCACATTCTTGCCTCTCAGACTCTCGTTGGGGTTGGACCACTTCGGCTGCGAGAATTCCTGAACGACGCTCAGCGGAGACGGCTCTTTGGAATTGAATGACGGCATTGCGAGGGAGGAGGGCGAATAATGGAGGGAGCGCGTGTCCTCGGGAGGGTACACGCAGTAGTGGAGGAGAAGAAGCGAGGTCCACTCGCGGAGGGACGTGCTGAGCTGTACGGTGGGGTAGACGGCACAAAGACTACAGGGACGTGAGATGGGAATTGTGGGGGCAGCCCCTACATGGAGTTGTTGGCTTCGAGCTGCTTGAAGATGAACGGGAAGCGGTCGAGGAGGTCGAACAGATCCACCCGCATGCGAAGCGGCGCCTGGTTGGGACCCGTCTGGCGATCACAGTGGCGAATCATCATTACCTGCGAGTCCATGATGCCGTAGAAGAACGGGATGAAGAACTTGGGCTGGCTCTCCTCCCATCCCAGTTCCCGCTTCTCCTCGCTCGGGTTGGACTCGTCGTACGGAATGACAATGCAGTAGGTGTGGATGAAGAGCGGGCAGTTCTCCGTCGTGTCTAGTCGTGACAACAGCTCACAGCACAAACCAAGGAACAGCATGCAGTCGTTTTCCGTGCCGTCGTACTTGCACTGGATGATGTTGCAGCGCAGGCGTCTCTTGCTGGACATTACGCTGGAGAAGAAGCAACTACCTGTTCAGCATCTTCAACGCCTGCGCCTGCACTTCCTGTAGGACAAACGAAGCGTAGAACTGGATGTACTCCTCCACGTTCTGAAACGACGTTGGCAGAAGGGGCAGCGTGGAGCTAGGGATGAAAACGCACTCACAAACAAACGCCGGGTAGAAGAGGTCCCAATTCAGGACAATGTCGAACAGTCTCTTCTGGATGGCTTCCTTCAACGACGCGTACACGACTCCGTTCACGGGAGGCGTCTTCTCGCTCTTCGCTTCGGGCTTCTTCTCCTTCTCGGACTGTGTCTGGTTCAGCATCTTTGTTCTAACCCTCACGCACTGCACGTTTCAATACAGCTTCTTGGCCGTGAGTTTCGGTCCCTTTTCTTTCATCATCCTTTCTTTCCTTCCTATGACATGCATCGCTATCCACTACTTCCTTTGCTCGTTACGGGATATCTGTGTCTTCAGTTTCTTCATCAGCGCGGCGGGAACGCTCTTTCCGTTCTTCAGTTTCACCGTTGAATCGTTCTGCTTCTCCTTCGCATTGTTCTTCTTCCTACGGATCACGCGGCACCTCCATGTTCACTGTGCCGGAGACGGCTTTCCCGGACCCTTCTTTTTGTTCTTCTGCTTCTTTCCTTGCGCGGGCTTGTTCTGCGTCGTGAAACAGCGATGATGCGCCGTACCATTCGATAGCAAGTGAATCCCTTCCTCTAGGCGAGCAGACGGCACCAAGTCCCGAAATCGACGGATTGAGTGAAGAACGGACGCGTTCTGTGGAATAGCGGCGACAACGGTTATTGGCGTCTTTTGGCCCACTCGCATGAGAGCGCTTTCCCTTTGAAAATGGTCCAAAGGAAATCATTCTTTAGAAACACACATCCGAAATGGCTGATCATTTAGTCCGTGTGTATGGAACAGAAGATGATAGGTTTGAGGTCTTGCAGGGTTGTTCCCGTGTAGAGTGAACTGTCCGTTCTACTTTAAGATCGGAGCGTGCAGACATGGCGACCGCTGCACGAGAAAGCACAACAGACCCTCCTTTAGTCAAACTATTCTGATCAAGCAAATGTACCACAACCCGAAGGTGGCTCCGATGTCCGGAGATCCCGTCCGCAACCAGCAGATGATCGTACAGCTTGGTTTGCGTGCTTGAGCGTAGCAAAGCGAATTCGACAAGTTCTACGAGGAAGTCTTCGACGAACTCTCCTCCTCCTATGGACCGATCGAGGAGCTCCACGTGTGCGACAATATTTGTGAGCATATGCTGGGCAACGTCTACGTGAAGTTCGAGGATGAGGAGGATGCCGAGAAGGCGCTGAAGGGCCTTTCGGGACGCTACTTCGCTGGACGTCCTTTGGCTGTGGAGTACTCTCCCGTCACCGATTTCCGCGAGGCTCGGTAGTTTTGGTCGGCACCTCTCACGCGTAGATGCAGACAGCACGAGGACGGTCAGTGCACGCGTGGCGGGTACTGCAACTTCATGCATCTCATGACGCCGTCTCAGCCCGTGTTCTATCGCTGCTTCCCCAAGGGAAGGTACTCGCGATGTCGTTGAGTGATGGCGTAGATGGGGATACACGCGCGAAGAGCGCGAGCGTGACATGGGTCCCCGCGGGGACGGACGTCGCAACCCGCCGCCTCCACGCTACATCCCGCCTGCGGACTCCGACAGCGATTACAGTTACTCTTCGCGAAGCAGCTCGAGCAGCCGCAGCTACAGTCCCAGCCGTAGTCGCAGCCGAAGCCGAAGTGGTCATCGACGCAGTCGACGCAGCTACTCGCGAAGTCGCAGTCACAGCCATCGCAGCCGAAGCCGTCGCAGCTACAGTCGCCGCAGCCACAGCAGGAGGGAGAGAGACCGCAGCAGCCACCGCGAGCGTGAGGCGAGTCGCCATCGTCAGAGTCGCCATCGCGAGCGCAGCGAGAGTCCGGCTCAGGGAAGCGAGAGACAGGGAGGAAGTGAGAAAACAGCATGATGTGTTTGGGTGAACAAACAGATGAGTCGTGATTTGGAGTTCACTTCAAATCGTGACTGTCACTTCGAATCACGATCGCGACTCGAATCAGAACACTTCATAGTCGTAGGAAGGCGTCGACGCTTCCTTCTTATTAAACTACATGTTCACGCAGCCCAGCTCGCCTACGAGACACTTCGCAGTGGAGCGCAGCCACTCCTCTGCTTTGGGATCATTGTACAGGAGTAAATCACGGTTGTGGAGTAATGATACACTTCTGTTCCTCATCGCCACCACTCAGCACTACGAAAGACCGGAGTCAAGGGCCTGACATATCGCAGCCATTGCCACCGTATCCACGGGAACGGAGCTGTGATTCTGGGAGGGCTACCCGTAACGTTCCGCGTGCTCGCTTACATGATGTTTCGAATCGCGGTCAAACAATAGATGAGATGTAAACCCGATCAGGGAACTAAAGGGACGATCGCTGCCATACACCCATCCGGGCCTCAAAATGGACAGCCCGATGGGTGTATCCGACTGTCGGGACAACTACCCGTTACGCGAAGCGGAAGAACGAACACGACAATACTCCATCAGCGCTCTCTCCGCGTACTGCTTGGAGCGATACTCCGCCTCGCTGATGACAGGAGTCGTCAGGTTTGTAGAAATGTACACAAAACGCGTGGCGTGCATCTTCTAAAGGGAAAGCGACTTCAGTTCAACTACGCGTGCCATCTCGATGCTCTGCAACGCGCCTTCGTAGTTGCACTTCCAAATGCTCTCTTCATCTCGCTGAGGGGCTTTGACAGAGTAGATCATGGCCTTTCGGTGAAACAACTCCACACAGCAACCCACCGTGCAACCTGTGTCCACAATTTGGTTGTCCCAGGTCGAAGGCAGGGACGAATTACACCTCCGCCACTGGACCTGCTCGTTACCACAGAACGATTTGGAATCACCTTGTTCACCCAGGAAGACTGAAGCGGATCGTATTCGCCGTACACTGGGGGACTCACGTCAGGAGCCATGCTAGCGGGCACCAAACCCGACAGTGCAGCTAATTTACATACGCGGCTTCCGATGAACCCGTTGCCTAGGGGTTACCCCTCCGATGCACTTCTGACCCCCCACCACTACCAAGTCGAGCGAGTGCTTGAAATAGTTGAATCTCGCAATCCTCTGCAGACTTTCGACCCCGACGGTCATTGTTGCTCGGTCGTTCCAACAAAAAATGAGAAAGTGCAACAAACAGACGGAACAAGTCCACTAAAGTAACAACAGGAACCGCTGAGAAAAGAAAGCGATTACACGTACTGGGAGCTCAGCTTGTGCTCCAGGAACGTGGCGCCGGCCGCATGCGACCCCCGCGCGCTACCGTACTTCAGCTCTCTGCAGGTGCCGTCCGTGATGCGAGTGAAGTTCAGCGCAGACTGGGGAAGAACGTTCGAGAGAAGGTCGAGATTCTCGTTCGTGAGCTCGAAGTGCACGTCGTCCATCCACTGGACGTCGAAGGACAGCGAGTAGCTAGCGAGCATGCGCATAATGTTGAACAGGTCGATAGGCGCGCCTGCGGTCATCTCGTACATGCACATCTGGACTTCCGGGTCCATGTCCATCACCTCGAATGTGTGATTTGTATACAGCGGGGCTTTGCAGTCCCAGCTCAAATCGTACTCCAGATCATCTCGGAGCGGAGTCATATCCATCTTGTAGAAGGCGGAATCGACATACGTGCCCGAATCGTACATAACCGAGTCTCGAACGAGCGGCTTGTAAGAACTACACGATGATTCCATCAAAACGGGACTACTAAAGGTCGACATCGAAGATGGGCATTTCGCAGTTCTGATACGCGAAAATGTGAATGCGAAGACGGAACGTGTAATCCTCCATAAACGTAACCGATGCAGTAAAGGCTAGAAATGAATGAGGGGAGAAGAATAATACTCTCAAAATAGGAAGGAAGATAGTTCTCTGGGATGGGCAAGCAAGTCCCGCTGAGACCATCCGGACAGGTGAAGGAGAAGCAGGTATCCTCTTCCATACTATACTCGCCACACTCTACGCATGACACAATTCGTGCGAACACCCACTCGCCTTCTCATAGCATGCAACAACAGAAAGGAGAAGAATAAACAACTTGACGGACATAAGCATTGTCTGTACGAAAGAACGTGTTTGTGAAGAAGAGATGGCGGAAACGGGAGGTATTTTGGGGGAAGAGAAGGGCTGGTTTTGGGAGTGGGTGCTGTTATTGGATTTGAAGTGCTTGCGTCGTTGAATGGAGTGTGGGGAGTCGAATGGGAAAGAAGGGATTGAGAGAGTGATTGGCATGTTCTTAAGTTTTAGGAGTGAAATTGGAGAGAAGAAGTGGGGACGAGATGGAATTGAGGGAGAAAAGAGGAAGGAAGGGTGACTGTCGATTGAGGTCGTTTGAGTGGAATAGGCGTGTTGAAATCGTTGATATGTTGGGAGTAGAAGAGAGAAAGGAATGAAAACGCATGAAACAAAGAATGCGTTATGCGGTTCAGCGGAGTGAACTATGAAGAGCGCCGATGGCTGCGTGCGTGAGAAATACCAATGATTTGAAGCCGTAAGCCAATTCCATTTCCCGGAACCGTATTCCTTGTCTGAGGCGATGCACCGCGGTTATCCCATCCTCATCGGAATCAACCGAGCTACGCTTATGGAAGAGAACTACCACCCACACGACCCGTAGATCGATTTCTATCATCCATCAAACACCATCAGAGCAATAGGACAATTCCTTCTCCAGATCGAGGATTCCTCCCCAGACAATACCGCTATTCTAAAGCAGGTACCCAACCAAATCCACCCCTGAGGAATGACCTCCAACACATCAGATCCACCTCCTTCTCCAAATCGATTCCAAAAAACAGTAATCATTCTCCTCCATCCAAATATCGATGCATCGCCTTCAAAAGGACATCATCACAACAACCATTGTTTCTTCCTCCCAACGCCCTCTCCCTACTCACCTACTCTCTCTGGCAGCATGTCATTTCGCTTCTTTTAGCTAAGTACCCCTTTCACTTTGATTGGACGCACGAAATCATTGTGCTTGCGTCCGAGTTTGTTCCACTCTTTCTGCGATTCCGAATCCATCAGCATGAATTTCAACGTGGATGGTCAGAATAACGGAATGAATGCGCCCCTGCTCAATTCGCAGCAGCCCACCGCCATTCCAGTTCAGCCAGTCGCTTCTGCGCCCGAACAGTCCAAGCCCGTGTCTGCAGACGCCGTTCCAGCCGCTATCCCTACTGCGGTCCCCGTAATGCAGTCGCAGCCCATGCCTATGCCTGGACAGCCCGTGATGCCCGGACAGCCCGTTCCCATGCCCGGACAGCCCATGATGCCTGGACAGCCCATGCCTATGCCCGGACAGCCCGTGATGCCTCCTCCCCAGGTGAACAATCTGGAGTACCTGATGAGCTGTACGTTGCTCTTCTATCCACTCACCTCCTAGTCAGCGGTGTGCGCGTTGTGGAGAACATCAACCTCTGGGAGGTCTTCACCGAGTACAACGCCTCCAGAAAGTACGCCATTTTCCTCACCAACGACGACGGCGAGATTGACGAGAACCAAATGCCCTTCTTCAACGTGCGCCCTTCCCTCCCTCCTCACGCGTAGGCCTTCGAGGAGAGCGACTGCTGCGAGCGCCAGGCCTGCGGCACCAACCGCACCTTCGACATGAACCTCTGCGGCCCGGACGGCTCTCTGCTGGTCAAGATGCATCGTCCGTTCACCTGCCAATGTATTCCTGCTCGCTGGGATTGAGCCGTAGTCTTCTGCCTGAACACGCCCGAGATGCACATTCTGGACGCCAACGAGCAGAGCTGCGGTCTGGTGAAGAACATCTTCGACTGCTGCAACAACGTCTTCACCATCACCGACCAGGACGGTCAGGAGTGCATGCACATCGATGGCAGCTGTCTGCAGCCGGGCAAGTTCTGCTTCGGTCCCTGCAGTCCCTGCGACGAGTACGGTCTGTTGGCTGGCGTAACGTGAAGGATCGTGTACAATGTGGTGAATGATCGCACGGGCACGGAGGGTCACATCAAGAGAAGATGGGACTCGTGGGCGCGTCAGCTGGTAGGAGAAGGCGACTGGGGTGACGGCTAGTTCACCAGCGCGGACACCTTCACGATTCTGTTCCCGCCCAACTCCACGCTGCACGAGCGCATTCTGCTGATCGCTGCGACGTTCCTTATCAACGTGATGTACTTCGAGGGCAGAAACAAGGACAAGAACGGTCATTCTGGTGGCGGTTTTGGCAGCTCTGGTAGTGGCTATTGGGATGGATTTGATGGCTCAGGTGATGGTGGTTTCAGTTTTGGCGACTCTGGTGGTGGTAGTGTTGATTTTGGTGGTTTTGACGACACAGGTGGCGACTTTGACTTTGGTGGTTTCGATGATTGTTGTGTTTGTTAGGAAACAACTTCATCTATTCGTTCTGTAGCCTAAGAATCTCGAGACAGTTCTACACGTCAGACCACTCATCCGCTCCCACTCTCGCTTCTCGAATCTCCTCCTCCAAGAAGTCAATCTCCTCCTTCTGCTTCATGATCACCTCCTGCTCCTTCAGTCCCTTCTTCTCGTCGCCGTCGATAAACTCGATATAAGACCGCGTGAACAGCGGGTTGAACCGAACCTCCTCGCTGTTCTTCTTCAGCGAGCTGTCCACCTCCAACAGGTCCCTTGCCCTCAACAGCCTCGCTCGGTACTTCAGCAGATACGCGAGCACCAGGAACAGAGGAATGAGAATCAGCGTATACGCTCCGAGGAGAACGAACACCGCTCCGATCTACATCTCACGCCACGCACTCGCCACACACCGTATTCTTCGTCTCCTGACTCATCTGCTTCTTCTCCGGAACCGGAATCCGGTAGAACACCGCGAACACGCCCGTCGAACCGATCGTGGCGGCAAATCTGTTCGTCACGCGCGCACACCACACTCACTCGTCCGCTCCTTGCTGCTGCAGGGACGACACACACGTCCACCCGGTTGTCGTGAGCTGTCCGACACACCACCGACTCGCCTCCAACGACGCGGGAATGTTCCTGAACTCCACCACCAGCGGCACGTGGAAGGTCCGCTCAAACGACGGCAACACCGTCGTGATGCTCCGGTCGAATTGCCGGTGCAGCGACAGCTTGAACGCCGTCGAGATGAACAGCTGCGGCGTCGAGAACCCCGCGTGGAAGCGAGCGACCGTTTCATCGAGATAGGAGCGCGAGACGGGGTAGAAATCGATGATGTTGTGACTGGAGGACGACAACACACCGGACGGGACGTGAACGACCAGAATGACCTGCACGTCGTCGAAAATGAGGGGTATGGTGTGGTCGTAGAAGGGCGACAGCGAGATGGAGAGGGGGTGCCGCAAGGTTTTCACCGGACTCTTCACGCATTCTACAGTAAATGGGACACATCCGACCCAAACCTCCCGCGACACAGGAATTGGGACAGCGCTCCGTAAACAACGTAACGCCCTCGAAATCGGAGGGCAGCAGTGGAATGCACGTTCCGTCATCACATTCGCCTTCGTTCAGATGACAACCGTTCATGTCGTCACACTTGCTCCGACACTCGCCGTCCCAGCACAGCTCCGTTCCCGCGGGACAGTCTACTCCTCACACCCTCTCTCGTCTCTCACTGCGCACGCTCGTGGTCGAGCACTCCGTCGCAGATGCCTTGCAACTACCGTCTGCGCAGCGCACGGGCCATCGAGACGGACACGAGGGCAGCGGCGGACAAACGTCGGTGTTCAGACACTCGCCATTCCAGCACTGATGAAGTGTGGAGGTGAGGTTGAGGGAGCGCGCGAAGGCGGTGCAGTCGACGTGTGGACATTGCAGGTAGGACGACACACACGTGCCGTCGAAGCACAAGTCTATACCTTATTCTGCCACCGGGGCGTTACATTCGTTGTTGCTGGAGCAGCCCTCCTTCTCCAGACACTGCAACACGGAGCTGACGCACAACCCGTCGTCGCAGCGCAGAGGACGACTCACAGGACAAGCCGTCTCCGTGACATTTCGACATACATCCATGCTGCACGTTCCGTCATCACACTTGTGGTAGTTGGCGGGACACGGAGACGCCATGGGACAGTAGAAGGGGTGCGTGACGCAGGACGAGTCGCTGCACATGTACGGCGCGGTTTGGGGACAGTACGGAGATACACTAGGATTGACGGAAAAGGGAATTGACAACGTGCACATGGAACGACCCGTGTTGATGTTCCGTCCGGCACACGTCCCGTCGTCGCAGAGAATGGGCGCGGAATAAGGGCACATGTACTCCGTGTGGCACGCATTGATTTCCGATGCGCAGTATCCGTTGGGACACCGAATCGGCGTCTCTCCCGTGCAGTCGAACGACGCACACTCTCCCACCGTCTACCAATGAAACGCCCTCCACACACGTGCCTCCACACATGTGCCATCAGGACACCGAAATGGGGCGTCTTTCGGGCACCCGTCGGTGTTGGGACACTCGTTCTCTGTCGCCACGCACTGGTTGTTCCAGCAGCGCACGGGCTTCTCTACGGGTAATCCGCGCGCTCGCCGCTACCCTGTGTGCAGATGTTCTTTCGCGTCGCGCACAACAAGAAGTGCTCCACACACACGCCGTCGGGACACCTGCGCGTAACGCCTCCACACCACACATACAACACGGGCTTGGTGAGCGGACAGATGGCCTCGTTCTCGCACTGGTTCTCGTTCACCTGCTCCATACACAGCCCGCTGTTCCGACCATAGCGGCAACGCTGCATCAACTCGGCGGGACACGTGTTGCGAGCTGAGCACTGCAGTAGCGAACCCACACAACGATTGTCGTCACAACGATACGGCGTGCTCGACGGACACGGGTTGATCGTGCTGCACTACAACTCAAGCGACGCTGCGGCGACTCACCATACCAAGCGTGGACGCGCACGTGCCGTCTGCACACATCACGGGCTTGTCGCCCTCGCAGATGTTCCGCCGTGTGAGGAAGAGTTTGCAATCGCCGTACGACGGCGCACACAGGCCGTTGCCACAATCCACCCAGCCGTCTCGACACACGGGGTTCGCCATGCACTGCGAGGGGTCGCGCACACATTCCTCGTTCACGCAGCGATAGGGGTACTCTTTCGGACAATTGACCCCATTCACGCACTGTCCCTTCGTTCGACACACGCCGTCCTGGCATCGTTCTTCCTGCTCTGAGCACGCGTCGGCGTTCTGCGGGTACAGACAACACTCCTCGTGACTCAGGTTGTCACAACACTTGATCTCGTACTCGGGGTACAACTCGCCGAGACGCGAGGGCTTTCGGCACAGATAACTGTTCTCGCACGACGGAGCACACTCCGACTCGTCGCTGACGCACTTGCCGTCTTCGCAGCGAACGGGAAGGTGGAGTGGACAGGTTTGCTCGGGGCAGACGGAGCTGCTAACGCGACAACTGCCGTCACTGCAGCGCACACGCGTGCCTGAGCATGAGGAGGTGATGTCTTCGCAGGGCGAGTCTGAGTTGGGGTAGCAGTTGTTGTCTTCGCAGAGAATGGGCGTGTCGGCGCTGCCTAGGGGGTGTGAGTGTGTGTTGAAGGGATTGCAAGGGATTTCCAGTCGCGACTCATGACAATGACAACGCAATTCACACCTCATCACATAACTCAATTCACATGACATTACAACATTCACATGACATCACAACGCAATTCACATGACAACTCACAACTTACACTTCATCCCCAACGGACAGTCATAACGATTCGCCACACAACTCATATCCGGACAGCGGAACGGCGTTTCCCCAGGACACTTCTCAAGATCCACGCAGTCCAACCCATTCTCCTTGCACGTGTTGTCCCGACACAAGAACGGTCTGCTCTTCGGACACGTCACCACTGTGCCGCACTGGTCGTACGACGCGGCGCACGTGCCGTCTTCGCACTGCACCTGGTTGTACAGACACTCGGAGTGCGTCTTGCAGTCGCTACTCACGATCGCACACGTGCCGTCGCCACACAACCACGGCTTGGTGGATGGACACATGAAGAAAGAGGTGTGGTGTTCGCTGGAAGTGATCAGCGCCACAGGACACGGGTAGTACTCGTACTCCTCCTCACACGCCTGCTTCAGCATCGCGTAGTACTCGTCGTAGCACAGACCGTAGTAGTACTCCCACAGCGGACAGTCGAGAGAGCAGGTGTCCCCGCAATAGAAGAAGGAGGTATCGGCGCACTGACACGGCGGCATATACGACTACTCATAAACTGTTCGATTGTGGCGTACGATTCGCGCCTCCAGCTTTCTTGTCACACACCGGTCGTAGCTGGAAGCGTTGCCGAACAGCGCCAATCGCTTCTCCTCAAAGCCCTCCGTGCTTCGACACGAGCCGTCGCTGCAGCGCACCACCATCTCCTGAGATATCACGCGATGGGGACACAACGCCTCGCGCTCCACACACGTGCCGTCACCGCACATGATCTCGCCTCTCTCACAACGCACCACGGGACACAGCTCTGCGTTGCTCGAACAACTGCCGTCGCCACACAAGAAACGCTTGCTACTCGGACAGCGCGTCGTCGGCGCGCAGAACGTGCCGTGCTCAGCACACTCGCCCGACGGACAGCGGAACGGCGCGTGCGCGGGACACTTGACGAGCGTTGGACAGTCAGCTGTGGACGCGCTGCAGATGTAGCCGGGACAGAGCACGGGCAGCGTCACGGGGCACACGGGCAGGAGAGAGCAGAGAGAAAGGTGCGACACGCAGCCACCGTTGGGACAGGTGAACTAGAGTGGAGGGAAATGGAGAGAGGTACGGTGTTGGAGGGACAACGCACGGAATAGGGACAGAGCGAAGGGGACGAACGACATGTGCTATCGGGACACTTGTACTGGGTATGGGGACATATCACCTACACGACCGTTATTGGGGCACTCGACTCAAAAGGGGACATACAATATTGGGACACAGCTCTTCTCTTCCGACCACCTCGCCGCCCTTGCACACCTTCTTTCCCTCCCGCAACGCCTCGTCGTGAAGCTCGTCAATCACACTGGGACACTTCTCCCCGCGGGGATAGCAAATCCGGTCGCTGCACAACCTATACCCCTTTTTGCACACCACGTTGGTGGCGCAGTGCTCGTACGACTCCACGCACGACCCGAAGGGGCAGGTGAACCGCGGACACACGCGCGTGACGGGACAGTCCAGCGAGGAGCGTCGACAGGTGTTGTCGTCGCAGAGAACGAAGCCGTCGGAGCAGGTGAGTGTGGAGGGACAGTACTCCGTGTTGAAGTTGTGGTGCAGGTAATCGGGACATAGCAGCATACTGGTCCCGAAATGGGTCGGCGCGTCCGCCTGCTTCCGCAGATACGCGTCGACGTCGACCACGCAGTGGTTGCGGACCTTCACGTGGGCTATGGAGTGAGTGGCGACAGCGATGGCGAACTCGGCGGACACACGATCACGCTGCTGCAGAGCGCCAGCGAGGACTGACATGTGAAGTCGGCACATTGGTACGGAGCGCTGGCGGAGCAGCGCATGAACTGCGAACACTCCGCCTCTGTCTGCACGCACAGTGGTTCTTGGTAGAAGGTGGCGTTCACGCCCCACGTCGCGTAACCTATAACAGGGTGAGAGTGGCTCACACCATGAATCACTGAACACGTACAGTTGAACGGGAGTTGTGCAGGACACGCACACTTCTTGATATCGTCCGTGCAGCTTCCGTCGGGACACTTGAGGGGCGCCGCCTCGGGACAGGCAGACGGACACTCGCTCCAGTCGGTGATGCACTGTGAGTGACACATTCGCTCCACGCTCACTCGTCCCGTGACCATGCAGTACATTCCGCCCTCGCACTCCAGGTTGTAGTCGCTGTCCATCGAGTGTTTGAAGGAGCTGCTGTCCACGTCCAGAAGCACGAATCGCTTCAGATCGACGAACCCGTGCTCCGCGCTGTCGAACACGTCGATCATCTTCTCTTTGACGGAGAGGTACGCGTAGAACAGCCCGGCGGAGAAGGGCGTGGAGTACCCAACGAGTTCGTCGTCCGCGACGACGAGTGTGATATTGTCGTAGATCATCTAATTCTCACAACGCCTCCGCACGCGCACCGGCTCCTCAAACGCGTACGACATGATGACCACGAAGGCGTTCACCGCCGCGATCTCGCTCTCCACCTGAACCCTCAACCCTCCACGCCGCTCCTACCCGATTCCCGAACTCGTCGTGCAGGTGGGCGACGAAGGTCAGCCGCTCGCCCGCGTCCACCTGGATCGTCTGGTTTCTCATCTCGAACTCCTCGCCCTGCTCGTTCTCCACTACGCCTCACGCCTCCTCCTCGCGCGCACCTGTGAGGTATGACAGATCGCGCGATACGATGCGCGACACGACGGGCACTGTGAAGTTCAGCACAGCGTTCTGGAAGAACCAGTCGCCACTCACGCTGACGGCGACGTAACTCCTACGCGTGGTGAGAGCGGCTCACAGCAAGGACCACTGAACACCTACAGGAACACGTTGCCCTTCTTCTCGTGTCTGAAAAACGAAACCGTCCTCGTTCCAATCTCGTCGGGCAGCGACACTTCAAACTACACCTCACCCCGCTCCTCTGTCCTCACAGTCAAGCGATCGTGCGACTTCTGACACTCTCGCTTCATCTTGTCGTAGAGGGTCAACTCCACCAACATCGAGTAACCCACCACGTTTCGCTCGTATCGCAGCGACCAGGAGTCCACGTCGCTCTCCGCCAGACACTGAACGACGCTGTGGTAGGAGAAGGTCTGGTTGTTCACGTCGATGTCGAGCGTGTAGGAGGCGGAGCGGATGCAGAACGCCTCGGTTTCGCAGAGAACAGGAAGATCGACCTGGAACACGGCGGGAGCGAGCTGTCGAATCGCCAGTGAATCCTAATGAGTCACATCGCACACGAGCCGAGACTTGAGTGAAGGTGAATTCCGTTTCAGCTCGGTAGTGGAGTGTGAGCGAAACTGGAGGTGAGTCGGAAGGGAAACACTCACACGACGTGTCGTTGACGTGCGCGCAGCGATCGAAGGCGAGGTAGAAGGAGTACTGCTGCTGTATGCGCGGGTTGAACAGTCCGTTGGTGTGGTACGTGTCGTTGAGGACAAGAGGCACGATGGACCTTCAGGTGAGGGCGAGAGGCGAGACTCACGGATTCATGTAGTGTGGCTGGTACACGAGGAAGGAGGCGTTGGAACAGCCCTGATTCGTGCACACACTCACATACGTGTCTATGTGTGAGGGAACGAAATGGAGCGAACTGTTGGCGCTGCAGGAGGTGGGAGTGAACTGAAGGAAGTGGTGGTTGCCCACACTGCGTGTCGTGTATTCCAACTCCGTATCCTCATTGATGATCATCGCACGGAAGTCCGTGTTCAGAGCCGATACCACCGAACTCGACTCGTCAATAATCACCTCGATTTCTGCCAATTCGTCTATGCCTCACCCATTCAGCGATCGCGCACCCATGCAGTAGGAATCTGCCTTCACTTCCACGCCCTCAATCTCTCTCTCAATCGTTGCCAGCACGGTGCTCACCACCTCGTCGCGGAACACAACACTCACCGAGTACTCGCCCACCGCCAGACCGCTCACCAACAAGAAATAGCGGTCGGACGACGTGTAGAACACGCGCGGGTGCACAGTGAGCGATTGTTGCGACTCCGCCTCAAACACCTACGATCAATCACTGATTCAACACACACCTCCAGCACCAAGTCCTCGCGAATGCGATCGCTGTGGTCTCGCAGACACTCCTGCTGCACCGACGTCACGTCATCCGTGTAGTCCATCGCGAGAGAGAGTTCCAAGAACAGTCGGTCTAGGGATGACGGAAATCGGGGGTATTTCACTATCGACGAAGGAGAGGGTGTTTCTGTTGAGCGTGATCACAGAACAGTAATCCGGATTCTCGAGGAAGGATATGGGGGCATATGTGTACACTGCGTCCGCAATCTTTATGGACAGGGTCAGGACCAACTCTCCCGTGTACGCCCGTTCCTTCACAATGGGGACAATCGTGTACGAAACGACCCAATACGTGTCGTAGAACATGTAGGTAACGCTCCTACTGCTAAGAACCCACGCCCTCTACTACGCTCCCGTGAACGTGGAGTTGTCGTCGTAATAGAAGAAAGTGACCACGGGCGCATCGGTCGAGGCCACTCGGAAGGAGTGAGGCGTGAAGAAGAAGCCGCCGGACAAGCCGGTTCCGGAGAAGGGCGTTGTGTCTACGCTGAAGACGAGAGCGAAGGAGTACCCCGCATCGCGACGTGCGTGTTGACAATGAACTGCTTGCGGAAGAGCGAAGCGTCCTGCGTCGCCACTGTAACGTCGTAGCTATGCCTGAGAGAGGGGAGAGAGAAAGACTCGCCACTGGTGAGAGACACGGAACACTGGTAGTTGAACACCACGCCCTCCTTCTCCTCCTCCTCGAAGAACGGTGTGCAGAAGGAGGAGAAGGCCGTGGATTGGAAGAAGACGACGAGGTGAACTTGCCCTTCCGAGCAGAAGAAGGCGTTGGTGTTCACCACGCGGAGACGGAAGGAGAAGCCGCTGTCTAGGGATGACGAGACGAACGAACGAGGACCTGTCGGCGTCAGCGCCACTCTCTCCACGACCACGGCGTCGTCCTCGCACACACTGTCTATTCCTCACCCCAGCCGCGCAGTCGAACGAATCGTCTTGTTGAAGAGAAGGACACCGTCCTCGCGCTCCACCTCGATCACATGTTCCGTCGTCGTGTTGAGCGTGAGCGACGCCATGACGACGCCAGAACGTCCTGTGGGCTCGACGGCGTGAGCGAAGGAGTCGACGAACAACACGCTGGAGGCGGGAAGGAGAAGCGTCAGAGCGGAGGTGGAGGCGAAGCGAGAAGGAATCAACTCAACTAACGGTGAAGGAAAGAGGAGAAGCACAACAGAGCTGGTCGTCCCAGGTGGCGTGTCTGTGGAAGAAGAGGTGCTTTGTGAATACGGTGACTTCGTCGACCTGAATGCGAAGGAACGACAGACCCTCCGTGTCGCTCTCCACGCTACGGGTAACGGAGGAGCGAAAGACCCACTGACACAACACGGTGTTTGAATCGATCGTGTACTGAAACGCCTCCAGCGACACATCGTTCATCCACGCCTGCACACGCGTGATGGCTATGGGTTGAGAGGCGAGAAGAAGGGTACGGGAGCGAATGGGGTTGTTGTAGAGATCGCGGAGGATGATGTGAAGCGAGTACGAGGTGTCGACGAAGAGTCGTGGGGAGAGAAGGGAGCCCGTGAAGGAGGAGTAACGCAGCGAGATCGACGACGATGCGACGTGGATTGTGTATGGGAGCGGGAACTGAGACGTCAACAGAAGGTCATGCCACTCACCGGCAGCGAATCAATAAGGAGAAGCACGTCGTAGTCGCCAACATGTTCGATGAGGTGAGTGACCGTGAAGAAGTCCTCGTTCTCCACCAACACGTTTCTGTCCGACAGATCGATGGTTTTGGTGAACATCACGTGCGTGGTCCTCTCCACACACTGAATGAGCAACGAGGACTCTTCCCGAACCATCACTGCACATCATGACATCACCCCACACAGTACGCGTGTTCCCGTAGTGGTCGTACAGGAAGAGGTTGATGAGGAACGGCGTGTTGGTTGTGAGGAAGAGCGTTTCGTTGGAGCGCGGCATAACGAGACTCACATCGACGTGGCTGCATTCCATGCATCTACAGTGACAGGGAAGTGAAGGAACTACATGGAGGATGACACCACCCAGAAGGCAGAGGAGAAGATGTGAATGGATGAAGAATCTTCCTGGTTGGTGTCGACAGGCATGAACGACGTGTCCTCCTGACCGACGTTAACGTGAATGGACGACGCGTCTTCCTGGTCGATGTCGACACGCAGCACGTAGTTGCCGGTCTAGCGGTGAACGCGGACGACTCATTGCGCACCTGCGTTTGGATGGTGTGAAGAAGAATGACGTTGGAGCCCTCCTCCAGCTCCGGCTGCATGGGACGCGTGGTACAGTTCGCTCGGTCGTCCGCATCGCACCATGACAGCGTGAGCGTCGGGAGCGTCAGCACGTCGAGCGGCAGTGGGTTATTGCAGTCGTCGTAGAGACGGAGTTTCGCCGTGTACACGATGCCTACACTCCCGTGAGAACGATTGCGGCATTGCGCGCCCTACCTGCTGTGGCGCTCTCCGTTGGGAGGTCGACGACGGAGTGCTGTGGCGAGAAGGCGGGGAGATAGAAGCTGAAGGCGGAGAGGTGGATCTGGGGATTGGAGAAGGCGGTGGTGGAGAGTGAGAAGAAGTCGAGATTGACGGCGAAGCTAGAGGAGAGGGGAGAGAAGTGGCAGTACTAGCGTGAGTGGATGAGAGAGGCGATGTCGAAATTGTGCAGCGCCAACACCTCCGTGAGAACGTCGTGTTGATACGACAGCAGTTGAAGACGATGAAGGTGCACGTTGTATCTAACGATATGACGGGTTCGCACGACACGCACCTGTAGTAGAGATCCTTCCGGAGAACGGAGGTGTTCATGCTGGTAAGTGGCTTGTACTGCTCGTACTCCACCACTTCGTTCTCGTTGTGGTAGAACGTGCGGATCACGGGGAACGGCTCGCGCGTGATGCGGAACTCGATGTACCGACCCTCCGTGCTATTAGGTCAGTCGCGACAATATGTCCCACTAGTAGGAGTAATTGGGACCATACTCCATGAGGATGATGCGGAAGGGCGTCGGCACTATCCATGACAACGCAACACAGCGCGCACCCGACATGTAGCGGAATGAGAAGTGAAGCACCCAGGACGCCTCCGTGTAACAACGGTAGTCAAACCTACAGGTCACACGGCACCGTCGGCGCAACAGCAGGGAGTTCAGCCGCTTCGGAATGAACTGGTACTTCCAGCCATCTCCTTCCGGCCTAACCATGACGCACCACACGCACAGAGAACGTCAGCTGACCGTTGTTGGGGACGGCGTCGCTGACCCGAAAGGCTTCTTGGAAGGAGGCGTTGGAGCACAGCTCCTCGCAGTTGGACGTGATGGTGAGCTGGATCGGGACGGCGCGGCGACTGGCGATGAAGATCTTGAGGGGGTAGCTACGGCGGATGAGCCGGAATCACTGAACGTACACGATGCCGAGGTCGAAGGGTTTGTGGGAGAGGAGAACGGTTTCCGTGACCGCCTCCTCCATCGTGCCCGATATCTCCGCGATCTTCTCCCCGTTCACAAACATGTACACGTCGCCGTTGGTGCTATGCGGTGAGAGCGGAGCGCGATGCGAACGTGATGGTGAACTGATCGTTTCCTCGAATCAGAAGGCTGTCGCTGATCTCTGCGGTCCACCACTCCTTTTCTCCACGCTCTTCTTCAAACGGGCTCAGGGGGAAGAGAGATGAGCAGTTGTTGACCACCGACAGAATATGCTGCGTGGACAGTTCCCAGGATCCAGAGGCGAACAAATCAATGGATTGTGTGCACTCCCTGTTCACTCCGTCCACCGTGTTGAACCTATTCATGATATCCAGCGCAACACTGCAACCAGTAGTGGAAGGACTCGCGACTGGTGACAGTTTCTTTGGATCCGCAACGCGTATTGTGAACAATCCCGTTCTCGCAGTACAACGGCTTTCCCGACGAATCCAATCGAGGCTGCACGACGTAGTAGTCACGACCAAGCGTAGTATTTTCGAAATCGGGGTGCTGGTAGAGATCTCCGCAAGACGAGCACAGCCAATCCGACTATACTGGAATTCACACTTCTCAAATCATACGTGGTGTCCTGCCGTTGGAACAAAGTCTCGTATCGTCACATCGACCGTGGCGACGAAACAGAAGAGGAACCATCCAACGCAAACGCTCTTTGGATGAAGCTTCATGCAAACCGTTTCCAATCCAAAGGGAGAGTGAGGGCGAGAATGATAGTGATGGGACGGATATGTGTGAGGTGTGGGAGAGTACTTTGTGTGCAAATCGAATGAGAGTGGGTCGTTGAGGAATGGGTCAATCTTCGTGTTTCTCATTGAATTGTGATTCCAGATTGAGTGTTATGTTTCAATTCGATTGAAATAGAAAGAAGGAGAGTGGCACGCGAATTGTCCTGAACTCCTTCCAATTGCAGCAGCGATTTGTAAATAGCAACAGGAGTATTATGAATCACATTCACGTGAAATGAGCAACGAATACACGCGATCCCATAACACTTCGCACAGCACACACCAACACACCCACACAAAGCCAAAGAACAACGAAGAATCGTAGAAAGCGAAAGAACTAAGGAAATGGAACCCAGGTCCCAATACCCTACCCTAACTCAAAATGGACCCAAATACTCAACCATTTCCCTTTCTCTTCACAATTCATTCTTGAAGCGTATTCGGATGAGTTTTCTGGCGAAGGTATCGCCTATACGCTTAGTTCGTCGTGCCTTTACTCGTATGATCAATGTTGAGAGTGTTCCCACTTTCGACAAGTACGATCATGTGAGTAACATGAGAACGAAGGACCTTTTCCAATTCGAGCCGTTCAACGATGCGAATCTCGTTGTAGGCGGCGATGGTGTGGTTTGAGCGGTGTAGGAGTTCCCGCGCGAGAAGGAGGGGAAGAACTACGAATTGAATTGGTCCCTGGCGAGCGAGTGGTTCACGGTTTGGGGAAACGCCTACCGCAATCCCGATCGCTCGCTGTTGATGAGTCACTTGAAGTGTGTCCGTGACGAAGCGGGAAACGCGTTCTGCAAGAGGTCGTACAAGCTGGAATGCGACGTTCCTGTGTGCACCAAGGATTTCGACGAGGTGTGTGACGACGTGAAGGAGTACCTCTCCAAAGTCCCGAATCTCTACGTGGAAGACGCGGCCGTGGCGTCGGGTCGTCTCCTGGAGACGCGCATTCGCAGTGTGACGAATGATCCCGCCACGGCGCTGGCAATGAAGAATCTTCTTGTATTGCTTTGCTTGCATGCTTACATGTAGCACCGCATGCCTCTGCGTCACCCCCAAACCCCGCATCCTCTCGGCTTGATTGTGGCTCGTGGCATGCCGACCACGTTCACCGCCATCGGTGAAGATGTCCACTCCCGCGCGCTCACCGTCCTCGTCGGCGGCGATGCTCCCATCAGCACCATCGTCAAGGTAGTGTCACCCTCGTTCTCTCACTCCGTAGGAGGTGGCGCACGCCATGGACATGTACATCGACGCGGAGCGCGGCACCGTGGCGCTGCCCTCGTCCACGTCGCCCATCAAGGGACCCATGACGAAGTGCATCGTCCCGTGCGCCGTGACCTGCTCGCCCGCCGCCGTGCGCCTGATCTTCGGACTGCCGCACGGGCTGGTCAACCCACTGGTCGAGTCGAACCGGCTGTTCTGCGACAGCAACGCGATCCTGTCCCGCCAGGGCGTGTCACGGTGTTTTGCGGGCGTGGAGTGCGACGAGTCGGGACTGCATCTGGCGAAGGAGATGGTGCTGAACCAGAAGGTGTACCGACCCATCGAGGGAGACAATCTGCTGACGCTGCCGGACGAGGTGGTGTTTGTGGAGAACGAGCAGAAGGAGGGCGAGATTCGTGATGAGGAGGTGATTCAGAAGTTGCTGATGAAGCACGTGGGTAACGAAGAGAAGGTGTCTTTTGTTATGGATAAGCTTCAAGTGGGCGTGCGTGGGGCGAGTGATGCGTAGGGTTCTGTTTTCCGCACCGTAAATGGTTCGTCTGTGATGGAACTGGTTCATTAAGTGTTACTATAGACAATGGTTAAGACTCCTTGTTTGTTGAAAGGAAATCTGTACAGTTGCGACTTTCGCGTCTTCCCCGTTTTCCCTCGGGCTCTTCATTTCGTATGTAAAAGGGGATAGGAGCATCGTTCTCATCCCATACTCGCCTATCCTAACTGTAGATCGAAATCGAACTTCGCAGGATGGGTAATAGTCAAGGAAAGGCAGTTCAGAAGAAGGAGGTGATTACCAAGCTGTCCCCTACCCAGAGAGCGTACATCGAATCGTGGTACTGTGTGCTGTGCGATGAGGAGTCGCGAACCATCCCACGATCCGCGTTCTTAGAGGATGTGGAGAAGCGGTTCGCCAACATACCGAATATGCTATTAACGGCGCTCTTTGATTGCATGAATCCGGATAGCAAGGAGAATATCAAGGAGGACGCGTTTTTCTACATGGCCTACGTCATTTTCAACGGCAACTTCGAAGAACGGTTGCAACTCACATATATGATCATTCAGCGGCTAGGGAAGGACACGGAAGTGACCGTCGAGTCACTTCTGCTGTTCTTCAATTTAGTGAATCTCGACACCGATAGTTCGGTCGAGTGGACCGGGAAGCGCATGCTGGAGGCACTGGAGGCGAGCTCCTCGACGGAGGAGATCATCTCGTGGGAGCGCTTCGACAAGTTCTGCAGCAAGAACCCGACGTGTCCCATCGTGTCGTGGATGCAGTACTTCTGCAAGCTCATCGAGGAGGCGTGCGTTCTCCATCAGCGCCTGGCCGACGACGAGAGCAACGGCAACCAACGCTACTCCCGCGTGTTCTACACGACGAAGAAGACCATCATCTACAACCACATCCGCGACATCTCGCTGTCGGTGCTGATGGAGATCTACGGGACGCTGATTCGCAGCAGCAACACGGGCTACATCACCAAGGCGCAGTGGTACTCCGAGATGTCGAAGTTCTTCCCGCAGCAGTTGGTGCAGAGGTACGCGTGTTCCCTCCACCTGACCCATAGCGTGTTCATCGAGTGTTCCGAGAACCAGGAGCGCATCTCCGTGTACACGGTGATCTCCGCCATGTGCCTGCTCTGCCACGACCCCATCGACCAGCGCATCCGCGGCGCGCTGCACGTGTTTCGGTACAACCAGCAGGCAGTGGATCAGTTCAGCCACGCGGACCTGGTGAAGCTGTTCTCCTCCGGCGTGGACCTGTTCGACGTGGACAACAGCTTCGACTGCACCAACGACGACCCCGACGACGAACACATTCACACGAAACGTCGCCTCAGCCAGGACGACCAGAGTCACCACTCCGTTAGTGTGAGCGTTGCGTGTGACGTGTAGAACATTGTGTCGCTGGTGGACTCCATCTTCAGCGACGTGGACTCCTCCAAACCGCTGCACCAGCGCACCATCTCCTCGCTGGACCTAGTTGACTGGATCATCCAGCACCCAAACCACTATTCGTTCCTCACCCACCAGCTGCGGCGAGAGTGTCTGCAGTCCGCCAGTCGCGAGGACGAGCTGAAGGAGTACAAGCGCCTGTACGTGGAGTTCGACGCGTCGTTCATCACCGCCAACCAGTTGTATTTCATCATCGCCAAGACGTGGTGGTCGAAGTGGATCCAGTACATCCAGAGCACGGAGGAGGCGGGCATGCTGCATTCGAAGCGTCCGGGACGCATCGACAACTCCAAGCTGATGGAGGAGGACGGCAATCGGTTGCGCGCCGATCTGACGGAGAAGAAGGAGTACGTGATCGTGTGCGAGCCGCTGTGGGAGTTGCTGTACTCGTGGTACGGCGGCGGTCCCGTGATCTCGCGACGCGTGGTACGGTCTCTGAACCAGAAGCTGGAGTTGGAGCTGTACCCTCTGTTCCTCCACATCTGCGTGTGCAAGAAGGACGGCATGCCGGGCGAGGAGTGTGACCGCCTGCTGTGCGCGAAGGTGCAGACGGTGGAGCGTGTGAAGAAGCGCATCTGTCAGATCACGAAGAAGGACCCGAGGCGCTGTCGGTTGTGGGTGTTGAGTGACGACGGAATGGACGCGCTGCTGCTGAAGGAGGAGAAGAGGACGCTGGAGGAGCTGGAGCTGTGCGAGGAACCGTTCATCATGATTGAGGAGATGCAAGACGACGGCAAGTTTTCGCTGGATGAGAAGGGAAGGAGGAAGAAGAAGAGCAACGAGGGTCTCGTTGGCTTGGAGAATCTCGGAAACACGTGTTACATGAACGCGGCGCTGCAGTGCCTGTGTCACACGACGCTTCTCCGCGACTACTTCGTGAGCGACGAGTACTTGAGGGATGTCAACTGCGACAACGACGAGGGAGCCAACGGGGAGCTCGCCATCGCCTTCGGGTCGCTTGTGAAGAACATGTGGGACACTTCACTGCACGTGCTGGCGCCGCGGCGATTCCTCAACACGCTGTGGTGCTCGCGCCCGCAGTTTCAGGGCTACACGCAGCACGACTCACAGGAGTTGTTGAGTGTGATTCTCGACGTTGGTGTTGGTGGTGTGTGATTCCTCGTAGGGTCTGAGCGAGGACTTGAACCTCTGCAAGAAGAAGCCGGCGATCGAGATCAGCGACGCCAACTGCAGCGACGTGGAGCTGGCGAGACGCTACTGGTTGGCGTACACGTCGCGCGAGAAGAGCATCATCACGGCGCTGTTCTGCGGACAGTTCCAGTCCTGCACGCAGTGCGCCGGCTGCACACACATCTCCTCCAAGTACGACCCGTTCACCGTACTCCAACTCCCGCTCCCTCGCACCGAGATGAAGTCGGCTCGCTGGCTCCGTGTTACGCGTAGAGCGCTGTCCATCGTTCTCAGCTTCTCCGACGGACGACTGCCCATCCAGTGTTCGATCCGCGTGCCCGCCGACTCCTCGCTGTCCACCATCAAGGAGGCGTTGAACGCGCTCGATTCATCGATCGACCTGAGCAGGAATCGCATCCAGCTGGGGCATGTGGAGGACTGTAACGTGGTTGAGGTGTTCGATGCCTCGTTTCGTTTGAACGGGTGCTCGTACTCCGACTTTACCGTGTTTGTTCTGCCGCCGGAGGGTCACTTCCTCGGCGCGCGCGCGTTCAACCAGTACAAGCTCCACACGCCCGAAATGATCCAGACGGGTCAGTCCGTGAAGCTGAACGTGAAGGGCAAGAACGGCTTGCCGGTGACGGGCGTGGTGAAGGAGGTGTACACGGACTTCTGCTTCGCCGTGGAGTGCAGCGACGGGCAGAAGAGGCAGGTGTTGGTGACCGATTTAATCGACGGCGACAAGTACATGTTGCAGCAGGGAGACTTCGTGTTCGTGGAGATGTGTGCTTGTCTCGCTGTCGTGACCCATAGCTCCAAACAGCCCACCAAGTTCGAGTACGGCGTCTTCCTCGGCGTCTCGCCGCACCACAGTCAGCGCTACTCCGTGCGTCTGTACCCGTCCGAGAAGGAGGTCCAGGTCCCTCTGGAGGTGCTGTGTCGTCGCAGAACCAAGCCACGTAACATGTACCTGGTTCAGCGTTATCTGGGTGTTGTGAGGTGTGTGTGCGTGGCGTGAGGGGTAGAATCAGGACTTCTTCTTGGGGTATTTGTCGCCCATCATGGTGGGCGTGCCGCAGGCGATCGAGATCGTTCCCGAGTTCGTGACGGGTCGTCAGTTGTACAACTACATTTACAAGCACTTCAAGAAGACCATCAGCAACCCGATAACTGTGCAGTGGTCCATGATAATCATGACCCCTAGCAAACCGCGGTGAATACGCTGAACTCGAATCGGTCGCTCCTCTCGCGTGTGTCGGCGCCGCCGTCTCGCATCACGCGCTGCACCTCCATTCACATCAACCACCCTGTGTGCTCCTCGTATATGGACTCGGAGCTGCTGTACCCGCAGAACGTGGGCTCGCTGTCGGAGTGCGCGTCATGTGACAGCTCGTCGAGTGACGAGGAGAACGAGTACGGGCGTTACGTGAAGAAGAAGGCGACGCGGTCGTACGACAACGGAACGCTGTGGGGCTGTGTGAAGGAGGAAGAGATCCAGACGCACATCTCGCAGACGTACGGGTTCACGCTGAAGCTGGTGGATCGCGCGGGGCTGTCGTGTCTGACGTGTCACTGGCTTCAGGGCTGTACGGGCTGTGTGATTCAACCCGACGACGTGCCGCTGAACTGTCTGACGGTGAGTCGGAAGATTGCGATTGACTGGGACCCGACGTTCATAATGCACCATTACCACCAGATTCTGTACGACTATATGATCACGCATAACAGCGTGGATAATGTGAGTTTGGCGGGGAAGCAGAGCATTCTGCTGCAGGAGTGCTTGCAGCGGTTCGTGCAGACGGAGGTGTTGCAGGGGGAGCAGAAGTTGCGTTGTGAGAGTGTAGGTAGTGTGATGTGATGTCATGTGATGTGATGTGATGTGTTGTGAGTGTGAATGTGAATGTGAATGTGAGTTGAGTGATGTCATGTGATATGATGTGGTGTGTTGTGTTGTGATGTCACGTCATGTGTTGAATTGTCATGCCTTGTCATGTGAATGTGAATTGCCACTCACCCCCAACACAATACTCACCCTCCACAGTGCGGCGCCACGACCAACCACTATCTCACGTTGTGCATCTGGAGGCCTCCTCCCATCCTCATCATTCACCTCAAACGCTTCCAGTTCACGCCACGCGGTTTCATCAAACTCCAATCCAACGTCGAATACCCGATCAAGGACTTCGATTTGAGTGACTACATGGGGCGGGAAAAGCCCCGAATTCGGTCAGCGGATTTGAGGTACTGGGAACTGCTTGGAGGGAAGCGGAGCGAGAAGGAGGAGGAAGAGAAGAAGGAGAACCAAGTGGAATTGAAGTGGAGGGAGTTTGAGGCGGAAAGCACGAAGAGTGTAGGAAGTGGTGTGTGGTGTTGAAGAATAGCCTATTCATGAAGAGCGAGCGGCGTGCACGAAATACGACCTGTTCGGTGTGGTGAATCACAGCGGTCAGATTGATTCCGGACACTACGTCAGTATGATTCAGGACAGCGAGGGCAACTGGTACGTCATCAACGACGCCAAGATTATGCAAGTTTCTGTTAGTCAGGTCGGGTTTCGTAGCGACGATGAAGATTAGGTTATGAATCCGGACGCGTACATCTTGTTTTACGTTCGACAGGACGTGGAGAACGCAGACTTCCGAACCCTGTTCAGTCCAATTTCGGAGAGTGAAGACGAAGAAGGTGCCGCGAATGAGGGCTCGGAAGAGAGCGGGGACAAGAAGAAATGCTGTATTCTTTAGTGTATATGTTATCAATGTGCTATGTGGACTATCCTTTCTCGGGAGCTGTTTGTTGCCCATTCTTTTCGTGCATGAACTCGCAGCCTCGCCATGTGTACACATCGTTTGACAAACGGTGGAGGCAAGTCATGAGTAAGGAGGACATCATTCAGGTACTGGTCGATGTTGGCTCTTTCCGCTCCTGTGTGACTATAGAACGAATGGAGGCGAGGCGTTGTCGTACAACTGCGACTCGATAGCGTTCGGATAAAAATAGAAGGCACAGATAAAGTGATCGACGTAAACTGCAACGTCGTCAAGATTCTAGAAAAGAAAGGTGTCATGTGCATTGGCAGTGTGATGTGTAGTGAAACAAAACCAAATCGTCCCAATCGAAGTGAATGACCTCGTAACCCTGATATACGACGTTTGTGTATTCGTTTTGGAGTAACGCGCAGTCAGACGTCGTTTCTGGCATCGTTGTGCAGGTGCAGAGCTTCGTCCAAGTGATCATCACCTCGCCGAAGAACAACGGGAAGGATGTGATCGTTTCGGCGGACAAGCTACGATTCGTCGCCAAAGGATATCTGCTTCGTAGGACGTCTGTTTCCCTCTTCACGCCCAGACGACACGCCTTCCACCGTAGAACGCCGCGACTCATCCCAGGCGACGAATGCGTCCCACTTTTCTCCTCCTGCCAATGACAATCAGGCAGCATCCGCTGCGTCTTCAAAGTATATGGGAGTGGGGAAGGTGCTGAACGGAGGAAACACAAACCAAGCCAACAACCAGATGAACAGCGGAATGGCGCTCCTGTACCCTGCTCCGTGCATCATCATGGCGATCCCTCCTCTGAACGGTTCTCCTCTCTCTCTTCGCTCACGCGGTAGACCCTGCCGATTTCCCGGAGTCCATGGGAGTCCAATTCCCGTGGAGGATGAACGAGCCGCCCACGATTCTCCCAGTGATTCGCATGGGTCCAGGCACGATGGTGGTGGTTGTGCCCTCCACGGCGAATGGCGGACAGGGCTTGATGCAAGTGGCGGTGCAGCCTGTTCCAAACATGTGACGAGTGTTTGTTGGAAACAAGGGAATAGAGAACGGAGGGCGTGTGGTTCTCGTCCATGGAGAAGGCGGTTTCAGGAAGGTTCATCGTCTCCAGAGAAGGCACATCTAGCGGTGAGAGACAAAGAGGAGCGTCACTGTCCATCACAACACGACGCGGATAACGGAAGGTGTCACTGTCATCGTATTTGCCGTGATATCCGTCAATGGTACGGAGAGAGGGCAAGTCTATCCAATCAAACGCCAGAACAAGAGGCACTTCGCATAATCAGCTCCGAATCCAGTCCGCAGAAGCAGAAGGAGTTGTAGTTCACATACAGGTAAGTCAACAGCGGCAAATCTAAGTGAGACTTCGGGGCACGAGAGTACTCTCAAACACAACGCGGTTGCAGGCGAAGAAACAGAAGGACCCGAAGATCAATGCTTTCAGCAGTGGCAAATCTGTGAGTGATTGCTCCCATGAAACGAAACTCTTCAAGACCAACGAGGGTGTGGCATAGAAGCTGAAACTGTCATTATCACTTTCGCTGATGCCTCCCATAGAGATCACGTCCAGAGACGGCAGGTGGTTGATTTCACACACACTGTAGTCGCTAAAGCAGTACTTGTGGATCGTCAGGTCCTTCATCTTCGGGCAGTTCATCAGATAGAAACGGCGGTTTGGGTCGCACTTCGTGCCGAACTTCTTCTTCGTGAATGAGTGCTCACCCACCAGCACCGATTCCAGGTTGGGAAGTCCGATAATGCTCACAACCTCCACGTTCTTGAAGGAGTAACACCCCGTGTCGATGCTCCTCAACTGGTCGAACCAACTCAGGTCCAGCGTCGTGAAGTCGGGGTCGTTGCAACACGAGTTGTCCACCCTCAGTTCGATGATCATCGAAGCCAGCAACACCCAGTCGTTCTTGTTGCGCACATGCGCGTGTGGGTTGTGCAGAATCACGTTGCACTTCTCCAGCTTGCCCACGTCTGTCAGTGAAAGAGGAATCACACACCCACTCGAAATGTCCCAATCCTCCGTGTATTTGAAGGAGTCGCGCGGAGGAGTCACTCGGGTCAGGCTGGGCATGTCTGGAGTGAGAACAGAGCAAATCACTCACTCTGGAAAACCACGCGACGTGCAGAGAACAGGGAGTGGCTTCCTCCGGTAGCATCCGAGAACGAGAGGGTTGTGAGTTTCGGCAAGTCTGATTGTGATGCACGCTGTGTTATGCACTCACTCTTCATCACGAGTTCAGAGCCGTCGGCGCCGTCGAAGCTGAACGCATCGCTGGCGGCTTGGATGGAGAGCAGCTCGGGCAGGTCTATTTGTCATTCAGGCGCGTTGCGGCGACTCTCAAGCACGACGCGCTCGCAGCGGTAGAAGCAGCGTCTGGCGACAGAGAGCGTTCTGAGCGACGGCAAGTCTATTCCGTGACGGGTGCGAGGGAACGCAACTCCTCAACTCCAACGACGCGTGTTGGAAGCTGCCCAAATTGTATTGATAATCCATGGTGCCGATTTGAATGCTCTCCAACTGCGGCACGTTCTCGATGACGCACACGGAGTAGAAAACAAAGGAAGTGTTGCCAATGCTCAGCTCCTTCAACACGGGACAGTTCTTCAACACGAACTCGCAGGGTAACATCTTCCTTTGATTGTAATCAGCGTTCGTGAAGCTCCTGTCTCCAATTGTCACCTTCTCCAAGTGCTTCATTCCCACCAGACACAATCTCACCACACCACACAAGCTCTCGTTCCCGATGCTCAGCACGCGCAACTGCGGAAACACTCTGAAGGACAAGATGTACGCTAACAGCCTCACCGAGTCGCCGATCCTCAGCTCTTCCACGCCGTTATGCCACACATCATCCTCACTCATCTCTCGCGTGATCACTGCCTGCCGAGACAGTATGTGACTGTCGTTCATCCACTGGCCCTCGAACACCACCTCGCCGTGTCGGTCGTACTGCGTGCCGTGGCCCCAGCGCATGCTCTCGCACAGCTCGCCCTCGTACTCAATCACGCCGATGTCCGCGTAGTACTTGCGACCGAAGCACACGTTCCACTCGTCCGTGCGGAAGCCCTCGTACACCATGTTGTTGTTCTTGTCGTACAGCACGCCCCAGCCGAATGGCGTCTCGTCCAACACATCGCCCTCCCATCGCTCGCCATCCTCGTTGAGATTCACCACCTCGTTGTGTCTCACCTTGCTCAGGTTCCTGTCATCCACTCGTAGCAGCTTCTTCTGCTTCAGGTCCGCCACGACAGTGCCCTCGCTGTCCACCTCCACCAGCAGCGACTCGTCCACCTCGATCACTCCTTTGTTGATCGAGAACGACGTCATCGAATCGAAGTTGTACACGCCGAAAGGGAACGCGGAGAGGAATTCGGGGCTAGAAGTGGAAAGAGAGAAAGCGGACATTCTGCGTCGCAGCGGCTCCAAGATGGGCGATGCGTGGTCCCGTCGGATGGCTTCCACGGAATCGCGAACGAGTGGGTGCTATGGGTTATTCGGTGACACAAGACTCACTTTCAGCAAGTCATCCACTGATGCCCGATCATTCACGTCCTTCACCAAACACCGTCTCACGAAGTCAGCCAGATTGGGAGAGAGCGTTGAAGGAATGAGAGCATCGCCACTCATGACTGCATTCTTCACTTCTTCTTCGCTTCGGCCATCAAACGGGTGGTTCTCTCCAGCCATTTCAATTAGATTCATGCCCAACGACCACACATCGCTCTTCAGACACGCATTACCCTCAAACACTTCAGGAGCGGCGTTGTAGAAGGCGTCATGGTCCGAAGAAGGGGGCATGCCAAATCCACACAGGAGCACGGTCTTGTTCTCCGCAACAACAAACTGGTCAAGTGTGAGATTCTACGCATCACAAGAATAGAGCACATAGACTCCATGGATGATACCATGTGAATGAATGTATTGCAGCGCAAGGAGTGCAAAGGCCAGAACGCAGCGTATCTCGTTTTCGGTCAGTTCTCCCATTTGCTGAAAGAAATAGGACAGCGTGTAATACTCGTAATGGTGGTACTCAATCTATCCCATCAAGCGGTTCACTGATCTCATACCCAGAACTCCCTGTCGTCTCTCTTGATTTTATGGAACGGAATGAGTAGATAATCCTTCGAATCGTCGTCTGCATTCAGGATTCTCGTGAGTTCCTCCTTATAGGTTCTCACTCGAATCCTTCTCATCGTATAGGGCAGATCATAGTCGTCGACCAGCAGACGAATGATTTCAGCGTCCTTTCTACTCCTTAACCCAGAGAGGCATGAGAGTACGTGACGTTCACGATCCGTTGACTCAAAACATTGTTCAGAGGATTTATGTTCATATCAGTGTAGTGGAAGAAGAAATGGGGAAATGTGTGGTGATGAACAGAAACGGGTGGATGGCAGTATAAAAATGAAGTTGAGAATGCCAACAACGCAATTTGCTCATTTGCTTTTTTGCTTATTTGCTTATTTGACTTGGCCAACAACAGCACAAATACGTATTTCGTTATTTGAAATGGCCGCTTCTTTTGGAAGAAGTCATTTGAGAGTGCCAGCAACAGACAGAACAGACGAAATGGCTAGGAAGGGCTTACAGAGTAGGGATGTGCGTATTGCGATTGTCGTTGATACTTTCAAGTGTTGTTCCATCCTATTGAGTGTTTCCTGTACATCACTCTAAAGGACTCTCACATCGCATCTCCCAGCTAATCAAGCTACGACTACCAACGAATAATTCCAATTCAAATGAATCCATCCTCCCTTTTCCAACACGAAAACAGCACCCCATCACTCAATACAGCATTCAACACAAAGAAACCCTCCAACCTCCTATACACAAGTACTGCTCCAAAAGTACGCACGAATAGCAATCAGTACGCTCCCCTCCGGAATCTGTCCTCTTTCCTCGTACGCCCATATCTCACCCCTCCCATGCACCTCACTCATTTCCGCACCAAATAGCGCTTCTACATCACAGGAAACCGAGTTTCGTGTCTATCCCGAAAACGCGTTCATAACCGCGGTTTCATTCAGAAGCGAGACTGGCAAAAGAGCTTTAGGAATTGAGCTCGTTACTGATTCATTGGCACGATGATGAAGAGAAGCAGTTATATATCAGCGTTGAATTCATATTTGGAGCCTATTCCATTGTATCAGTCGAAGGTCAGCAGAAACGAAGAGCTGTACCTGTCATTAAGAGAGAGTTTATGCAAATCGTCTCAGGACGCGCTGGACGAGTATGTATCGCTATTGCTGGTTTTGAAGCTTATTCAGAAGGAACGCATCCTCTCCAAAGCAGCGACATCTGTGCTGTGCAAAGTGCTTTCTTGCCTGACTTCGTTGGACCAGTACAACTGTTTTCAGTACATGCTGTTCAATATGTCCCATCTCCCGCCGTCCGAGTGTGTCAACATGGGTCTGAAGTTCGAGCTGCTTCACTACTCCGTTTCTAACAACAATCACATCCTTTCTTTGCGTTGCGCTACCTTCCAGGAGATAGAAGCGGAGCCTCTGCGTCCTGTGGTGGGTCACTTTATGTGCGGCTATTTTGATCGCGCGGTCGGCGTTTCGTTCCAGGCGAAGCGGAGGATCTGCAGCAATCCCGGTTTGACTGTCTCGTGGATCGTTTCGGTTCCCCAGAGGGCGGAGGATGGTTTGAACGGTCTTCGTAACGACATACTGAAGGAGAAGTGGAACAGCTTTTACGACGATTGTGACTGGTGCACGAAGAAGACTTCGAGCGCCGATTACCTTGACTACCTGATCCGCGTGACAAATGCAAAGAGTGAGGGCGGGAGAGTGAAGTTGTTAAAGCGATGTTCGAGCGACGTCGACGATGTGGTGTTCATGAAGTTCTCGGACAAGGACAGCAAAGGGTACCACGTTCCTTTGATGTACTCTGCTTTTTTAGTTGGCTTTCTTCTGCTTATTGCGTTCAGTTTCTGTGCTCTTCGATTCTTTTTCCCCTTGATTCGTTTCTTGTAGTCCTATTTGTTTCAGAGTTGTTCTTTTCATCCTGTTCGAGTCGTGAATCCGTTTCCGCGTGTCTCGCACAAACAGCAAAGCAGTTGTGAATGATGGTGGACATCAACGCCTCGTTCCCCTCCAACTGAGCAAGCACTTCGGCTTGGAGAGTGCTGACTCCCTCGCTGAACGATGTGTCCGTCACCGAGCCCTCTTGCACGCGCACCAACAGTCCGTTCGTCATGCTCATTATCGCTATCACAATCGGGTAGGAGGCGCTGCGCAGAAAGGGCACCAACACGCGCAGCTTCGCGTAAGACGGGTGGATGCAGGACACAGTGTTCACGATCACCTCACAGAAGGACTACGCGTTACGCCTCTCGCCACCCCCAACCAGAAGCTGCTCCTTCGTCTTCTCCTCCACCTGCATGTGCGTGGAAAACAGGTAGACGATGAACGAGGAGACGATGGGAGCGAACCACACCAGCGACTTCATCCCCACGCCCATCACCGTCTATGCGTCACCTCGCTCTCTCTCACCAACCATCTGAAGGAGCTCCTGCAGACAGCCGGAGGCGTAGAGAACGTCGAGCTGCTCGGCGTTGCACAGTCGCTGAAGCTTGATCGCGTCCTGACTCGTGGGCGTGAACACCGCGCTGACGTTCACGCGCGTCAGCCACAGGTCGGAGAGTTGCTTGCAGAGCAGCGACCGCGCCTCCTTGAAGACGGACGTGCTGCCGACCTGACGGAACACCTCCTTGAGAAAAGCGTCCACGCGGGGCTTGCTCTGAACAAGCGTCTGCTCGCCCAGACAGGCGGATGTGAGAAGCGCAAGTGATTCTGCGTCGTGAGAGAAGGAGAGAAGGAGAACGGTCGAAGAACACGCTGAGAACGAGCTCGGATAAGAGAATCAGCGTTGCTGTTTGTCGCTTGAACTGCTGGAGCAGCGCTCGCATGCAGAACTCCTCGCAGATGCGCCAGTGCTGATCGTCCTCCACGCTCTCGCTGAACAACACGATGAGAAGCACATGCACCACGTTGTGGGTGTCGTACGGGATCATGTCCAGCAACCTCTACCCATCACAGCGTGACGACATACATACGTAGTAACTCGGGTGTTGTTTGATGTGATTGACTGTGATTTGACTCCACGCCGCCGCCATTGACGGAGGCATCGCCTTCAGAACCGCGGGGAGGTTTCTCTAGATGTGAGGGATGGAAGATGGAGGAACGATGTCCTGGGCTTCCATCATGGTGGACAGGATGTCGGAATAAACGGAGTTCATGCTGTAATCTATTGCTTAACGAAAACCGAATTCGGGACTTCTTTTGTGCAACTCGTTCAGATAGAAGGAAATGTCACTGGTATCGAACACGCAGTAGAGAACGAGAAGCTGGTAGGTGCCCGAATCCGACAGCAATTGGGTCATTTGCTTCTTTTCATTCGCATCGTCCCATGTCATCTTCGCGACTGCAACCAAGTCCTTCTTTGTCACAGACGAGAACAGCGACGAGGATGAGGGGATGGAGTGCAGGCACTGAAGCATGGGAAGGAATTGGTCTCGTGTGTCGCAGTGGGAGTAAAACACATGCACGCCGGCCATAAACCAGTTGCTGTACTGCGACGCGTCCGAAAAGAGAAGCGAAAACCCCACCATTGTGAAACGAGTTGTTCCGAGAACACCCTTCAAGAAATCATCATAGTATAATGCGAGCGCATAGCGAGGAACGAACAGGAATAGATAGGGAAGCGTCTTGAGCTCGATCTCAGGGAGTCTCTCACAAATCGTATTCCTGTTCGTTCCGACACACGAGTCGAAGAATTCCATGGCATTCGTCAGCTGTTGGTCCTGTTCCCACCGAAACGACCCAGAGTCAATGAAATGAATCAGGCACGATATGCACTTCTCCCAACACAATTTGTCGTTGAAGGACACAAGCAAATCACAGAAGTGTGTTGTGGATCTGCTGATCCTGCACTCCCTTTTGGAATCTACATGCTGGAAGTAGTAGCAAAGGAAATGCATAGCGATCTTCTTTGAATCCGCATTCTCTGCCGATCATTCCCAACATAAGGATCCTACTCATTTCATATGCCATATCAATGAGCAAAGAAACCATCCTGCACTCATCATTGGCTTCCTTAGCTTCCCTGTACTGTTTCACCAGCAACACATAATCTACATGTGTAAATACAACTGAGAGTTAGGTACTGTTCTAGGCATTATGAAAGTGAAATACAAATGACACTTGGTGAGGGTTCCGTATCGAGTGCTTGTTCGACACGAAGCAATTCCTCTTTGATATCTACCGGTTGTTGCATACCGTCTCCACGAGTAGGATACACAAAGAGGGGGAATTGGAATTGAATATGTTCTTTCCTGTTGTAACTGCATTTCTGTTAGGGTTTCAACATGAGAGTGTTTCAGATCGAACAGATCGATTCCAGTTCATCACTTCACCAACTCGGCTCTAACGTCTGTTTTGAACCCTACATGCACTCCACTCAACAATGATGGAGATAAAACCACAACACCCATCATTCATTCAATCCATCTCATTCCACCCCCATACTCCTCCTCCATATCGAAGAGCTCCCTCCTTGATTCTGAAGAAGCATAACCCTTCCACTCTGATTTGCCACAAAACGAGCCGATTTTCTCCAATCTTCAGGGATTCAATTCTTGCTCTTCTGACCCCCTTCTCTGGCTAGGAAGTGGAATCTTCGCTTTGCACCACTATTATCGACTCTGTTCCTTGTATTGCACTTGAAGGAGTCGTCGTTGGCGTTTGCGTTTGAATCCTAGCCCTTTCTCTATTATTGAGTTTCAATCGCGTAGAAAGGAGAAACATCACTGAAATGAACAATTCGTTTCACGGTACGTCGCCTTCCAGCCGTTCTCGTAATGCGCTAGGTCTTTCGAGCTTATCTTTGAATAGCGTTGATGACTTTTCAAGATCGAGTGCGAAGTGCATGTATCCCTCGCATTTGGCGTTTGACTGCTAGCTTGTGTCGGATGCCGGCGAGCGAGAACGATCCCCTTTACCGGTGCTCGGAGTGCGGAATCTACGCGCACAAATTGTGCTACGGAATCAAGGGAAATCCTGTTTCCTGGAAGTGCAACTGCTGCTACTACCACCAACCAAACCCGACGTGCTGCGTCTGCCATACCGTGCGTTTTCCAGCATTCGATGACGAGTAGAATCTGCATGGCGCGTTCGTCTTGACCACCACGAATCGCTGGGCTCACATATTCTGCCTGCTGCTTTCTCCCGAGTGCGGGTTCATCGTCGACCCAGAGTTCGAGGGACTGAACGGATTGCCGTCGTTCATCGACGAAGGCTACAACCGAAGCCGTCCCCAGTTCGCCTCGCTTCCACCCATCCACCGCGGTATTTCAGTACGCTCCGAATCACGCGCTAGAGCAAATGACACAACCCCTGTACGAGCAGCTTCTCCGCAGCTACTTTGGGAAGAACGCGGTTCTGTACACACGCACCCCGTCGGGGAAGGGCGTGGTCAACCACGTGCAGAACGGCACGGGTCAGATCTGCTGCGTGTGCAAGACCGAGATCCGCAGCGCGTTCGTGCGATGTCAGTGCGTTACCGACTCTCGCGTCACTCGTAGTCTGAGCATGTGTTCGCACGCCGCACACATCGGGTGTCTTCTCCTCAGTCCTGGAGCCTTGCTCTTTGCTCCCCACCTCACCGTTCTTGCCGGTTCTGTGACTAACACATAGAACCGCGGTTTTGCCTTCGTCGTGGTGTGTCCCACACATTGCTCTTCGCCGTCGAACCGCTTTCTGTCCTTTTCCTCCACTATCCCGCCGATATCGCGTCTGCGAAGCATCATTGCACGTACGGTTGTTCATGTCCATCAATGACCACTAGACAAGCATCTTCTGAGTTGCCACCTGTACGAGGACGTGGAGTTTCTCTTCGCGAAGCGCAACGAAGCGGGCACGCGACAAGGGTTGAGTGGAGAGGCACTTTTGCAGTATATCGGGACGAATGGTCCGCTTCCAGAAGACCCCGCCATTTCGGAGACGGATTTACTGTCTTATTCCGTCAAGTCGTTTTTTGGCTTTCTCTCGCTGCCGTCGCAAGACATCCAGTTCTACGAGGAGCAGGCGTGCGTGTTCAGTGACCACCATGATATGAGCTACACAACTTTCCTTCTCACGGTGCTGAACAAGCGCGTTGAGCACGACTTCGGGAAGCTGCGGCGACAGAAGGAGAACGAGAAGCGGCGTCGCGAGAGCATTCGCCGCATCCAGCAGCCGCCCGTGAACGTCTACAAGAAGGTGATCGACTTGGGCGTGACGCTGCGAAGCGGCGACCCGAAGGACCCAAAGGACCCAAAGGAGGTGAAGGAGGTGAAGGAATTGAAGGCACCGAGGGAGGCGAAGACGTCAAAGGAAGGAAGAGAACCGAGGCGACGACAGCAGAAGCGCACATCGTCACGTGGCGCGACGATAGTGAACCGCGGGAATGACGGCGAAGTGGGCGGGAGTGACCAGGGCGAGATCCAAGTTCTCTCGTGTGAGCGATTCTGGAAGCTGGTGGATTCGCTGTACTTCAGACCGTTGCCGCGGTTATCGGAGATTATCAAGCCGCGAATCCCGAACGGGGTCATGAGACTGGAGAACGCTGCCGCGAAGCCCTCGAGAGAGCTGTTCTGTTGGAGGGAAGCGGAGCCGGTTGGCGGGAAACGACGGAAGGTGGTGAAGTGAGTGTGTTTGACGTGACTGACCACAAGCGTGTGCATCCAGGGCGAGACGATTGCCGAGGTGGAGTACGCGATCGAGGAGTCTCCGGAGTCTGTCGCCGCTGCGTCCGAGTGGCTTCGTTGGAACGGTTTCGAGTGATCACGTTGTAGGCGCCATTCGCACCTCCTTCCGCTTCGGCGAGACGGACAGCCGACCGCAGAAGGACGTGTACGCCATATCACCTCAGCCCTTCTCCCTCTCCGCCCGACAGATTCGCGTGCTCGACAGGAAGGCGTTGACGCTTCCACCCGCTCTGTACCCCGTCACGGAGGAAATCAACCGTCTGGTGGTAGGCGCTTCGACAGGACTTGAGTGTAGATGTTCGACACGCGCCTGCTCTCCTTCTCCAGCCGGCATCTGGAGCCCCTCTACGCGAAGCAGGTGAAGCTCAGCGAGCCGGCGTTCCTCGACAAGGTGCGTGTGCTGGTGGACAACTATACGAACGTGGAGTGCTGGTGGTGCTTGCGACACAACCTCCTCACCACCTTCAACCAGCCCTTCCCCGAGATCCAGGACCACCTGGCGGTAGTGGCGCGAGGGCGAACTGACCCGTAGGCCTCCATCGATCTCTATCGCCGCCACAAGCAGAAGTCCGTGTGCCTGGTGGTGGAGGAGGACTTCTGCATGGTGTGTGGCAACTACTCGGAGGACCGCGACGACGAGAGCTTCATCATCGGAACCAACCCCATCATCTACTGCTCCGTGTGCCACGTCGGGGTGCACCTGAAGTGCGTCGGGCTCACCAACATGCCCTCCGCGTTCGTCTGCGACAAGTGCCGGTACTTGAAGAAGGGTGCTTTGTCCCAGTTGTGAGCGTAACGTGTAGGAGGCGATCCCGACTACCTGTACTGCGCCTTCTGTCCCAACCGATACGGGTACTTATTTGCCTGCCAGAAGAGCTCCATTCCGAACATGCACCTGGGGGTTCAGTTTTGCCATCTTTCCTGCTATCTCTTCCACCACGGCACCTGCGTCAAGAGCTTCGCTCCCTTGGTCCTGAGCGCTCCGGGCGTCTCCGTCTTTTACGAGGGAAATCAGGCCGTTTTTCGTCAGTGGGAGTCTCACTACGCCTCGCCCTTCATTCGGTCCCTGACGTCGAGCAAGACCTCCGCCGTGCGGTCGATTCCAACGCGTTCGACCAGCGACCGAGGTGCGAGGAACCCTGCGAGTCTGGCGGTGGAGACGGATGAAGAGCCGATCGTGCCGTACGCCGCGCCGCCCATCCAGTTGTTCAGTCACCAGTACTCCGTCCTTGGTTACCAACAACAACGCTACACGGTGGTGACGCGGTACGGCGCCACGCAGTTCACGTCGTTCCGCAACTCGTCACTGGTCGAGGCGGAGAACCAGTTCATGTCCTTCCACCACCTGAACAACTCCTACAAACGCATATTTCCCGTTCTTTTCGGAAAGGAGGTGCAGGTGACGGAGCGTAACTCTAGGAGAGTGAAGTGAGCAATAGATACCAAATACGGGGGCATTTGCTGCATATGTCGCCTTCCGGTGGGGTCGACAGTGCAGTGCTGTGTGCCGGGGTGCTCGCGCTCGTTCCACCTGAACTGCCTGTGGAGCGTCGGCGGCGAGATGACGGTGAAGGACAGCGGCAAGCACTACTGCGCCAACGGGCTGAATCCGTACATCGAAGCGCGGTGCGTGGAGCACCAGCTGGTGGGGATGACGGAGGCGTGTGAGGTGTAGAACAAGAACGCTACGGCGCTGCAGATTCGCATCGTGGAGAGGAACAAGTACCGTATTCCGCACATCCTTCGCACGGTTCACGAGGAGGATTTGAAGAGCGGCGCTGTAGCGGAGAAGGCGGAGGACAGCAATGAAGCCGAAGAGCCTCCTGTGTGCGACGTGTGTGGCTACGGGTGCTTCTGCCCTCCGCTGCGCTTCGAGGGTGAGCCGTTCAACGAAGCTGCCGAAGAGAGTGAAGTGGACGCGAGGACGCGAAGGGCGAGGGCGCATCCGGTGGTCAGCTGGACGCGTTGCATCGAGGAGTACCTCCAGAAGGAGCAAAACAGAACGCAGTCCTGCTTCAAGGACGGAAATCGGGGCGTTTTCTGGCGCTGCTTGTGTTGCGGGAGCACCGTCCACGAGCAGTGTTTCGACTTCGCCGACCACTGGTTCTGGTACGAGAAGGACGGGACGAAGTGTAGCGGGTGGTGTGGTGCTGTGACGAATAGATTACGTGTGCCTGCACTGCCTCCTCGCGGACCCGATCACCTTCTACGCCTGCTCCACGTTCTACTGCTCCTCTGAGAGTTCGCGCGACCACAGTCGTGTGCGTCCGGTGATGGACGGCGGCGCGTGCTACATCTGCCAGCGAGCCGAGGGCTATTTGACGCTGGCGGACGGCAATCGGTGGGTGCACAAGCAGTGCGCGCTGAGCGTGAGGGGCTGTCTGTACAACGCGGTGAACAGCGCGTGGGGCGAGTCGGCGCCTTCACCACTGGTCCGCACACACATCGAGTTCTTGCTGCCCCGCGTGCTGTCGAAGCAGGCGCAGTCGTTCTGCTGCGTGTGCCACCAGCGCCAGGGCTGTCTGATCAAGTGTTCGTCGCCGTCGTGTACACGCTGCTTCCACCCGTCGTGCTTGAGCCACAGCAAGTGCGTGTACTTCCCGTCGGCACAAGGACTGGTTCTGCGCTGCAGCGAACACCTACCCGAGGGCTACGCGTTTGACGCGAAGAAAAACGCCATCGTGTCCGAGAACGAGATCGCGCCGTCGACGCTGGTGCGACGTGTGGTGGGCGAGCTGCAGGGCATCTGCGAGGAGTGGAAGAAGCTCGTGGCGAAGACGCTGAACCCGGCGCGAGAGCGAAGGGCGATAGCGAGTGCGGTGAACGAGGTGTTTGAGATGCACAGACGGAAGATGTATTCTTGCTACGTGCACGGCGACAAGCTGCTGGTGGTTGAGCGAAGCGCGTTGAAACTCCCGTTGAACGATCACGAGAGCATGATGGCTGTGAAGCCCGTGATGATCGCAGCCACGGAACGCTTCTTGGAGAAGAGTGTGAGCGTGGTGGAGAAGGAGAGCGAAGTGGTACCCGAAATGAGTGTGGAGTTGAGTTCGTCGTCGGACGGTTCGTCTGTGGAGTTCGTTCCTTCCGATGGAGGCGTGAACGAGAAGAAGGCGCTGGGGATGAAGCTGCGTCACCATCGGAGCAAGCGGGTGGCGAGGGAGAAGGGTCAGTCGGACGACAGCACGGCGTATGTGAGCGAATCGAGCGAGGGTGAAGAGAAGAAGAGGGAGGAGGAGAAGAGAATTGAGGAGGAGAGGGTGAAGAAGGAGGAAGAGGAGAGATTGAAGAGAGAGGAAGAGGAGAGAGTGAGGAAAGAGGAAGAAGAGAGACTCAAGAGAGAAGAGGAAGAAGAGAGACTCAAGAGAGAAGAGGAAGAGAGACTGAGAAAGGAAGAAGAAGAGAGACTGAGAAAGGAAGAAGAGAAGAGAAAGAGGGAAGAGGAGGAAAGGAAGAAGAAAGAAGAAGAAGAAAGAAAGAGAAAAGAGGAAGAAGAACGACTAAAGAAGGAAAAGGAAGAGGAAAGGAAGAGAAGGAAGAGAGAAGCAGATAGAAAAAGGAGGGAAGAGCTGAAGAAGCAGCGAGAAAAGCAATCCTCTCCAGACGCTCCGCCCCCAAAACGACCCAGAATCGAGCACACACAATCGCTTCCGAGAGACTTCCCTCCTTCCGTTGCGGCTTTCATGAGCCACCAGAATCTGGAGAAGAGGAGAAAGCCTTGCTCAGACGACGACATCGCCAGAGTATTCAACACGTCGGATTACAACTTCTTGTCCTCCAAGAGCGACTGGAACGAACTCATTCATCTCACCAAGCAGAAGAACCCTCGAAAGTGCGCCATCGTAAAAATAGTCCCGATATTTGACGCGTAGCAGAAGCTGACAGCAGGTCTCCTGTTCAAGGGAGAGTCGTGCTTCGACAGATTCCAGAGACAACTGTTGCCGCGCTGGAATGCTGTGGCAAGCGACGTGGTCAGAAGCATGGAAGAGAAGGATCTGGAGAGAGTGATGGCTCTGCTGTATGCGGTCGACGACGTGAAGAAGAGAGGTGGGGATTGACCGGTGAAGAATGACGAGTAGCGAAGAAGAGCGAGATGAAGACGATCGAGAGGTGGGTTGAGGGAGTGAAGAATGGACGGATTCGCAGTGCGCGCATGCTGCACGCCGAACGAGGGAACTTCAAGGTGAGGGGAGGAGGGAGTGCGTGAGACGTAGGTGACGAGAGACGAGTTGATGGTGCTGTTCACCGAGGCGATGGAGAAGTGGGTTTGATTGACGGGAGTGAGAAATAGGTGTGTCTTCTCCGTGAACAAGACGGCTCAGAGTGCGTTGAAGATCGTGCGGTCAAATCCGTGGGATCACCCGTAGAAGCTCCTCTCCGCCTGGAAGCACTTCAAAGCGAACAAGGAAACGCCCCACTGTCTGCTGTGTGGAGCGAGCACGCCTTCTCCAGCCATCAAATCGTTCCCTCCCATTCCCTTTGTTTGCAACTACTGTCTCGACTTCCACGGAGACCGTCTTCTTGGCATGTGCGTTCAGTTGTTCAACGTACGCATGATGATCATGCATCACGGAATAGAACGAGTGGAAGGTGTATCGCGTGGTGGGATTCGACGCCGTTCACCAGATGCACTTCTTGTTGGACATGGCGGGAAATGTGGAGCACTTCTGCATCTCCGATTTCTACCACTTTTTCTGCCTGCCCGAAGAATACCTGCACTCTGTATCGTGTCGCTGAAGTGGTTGACACGTAGGTGCTTGTGAAGCCGCTGGAGCACTTCTCCCTGTTGAAGTACTACACGCTCTTGACCAAAGCGGCGTCGGAGGAGGAGGTGGACATGCCAGGCATTCTTCCTGAGGGCTATTTCACGCAGCCGGATGATCGTTGTCAAGTGGGAGAGTGGAATAGAGGTGATGGATAGATTTGCCAGAAAACGCAGAACGATCGCGATTTGCTGCTCTGCGACAACTGTGACAAGGCGTATCACATGAAGTGTCTGAAACTGAAGAAGCAACCCGAGGTAGTTGAGTGGCGGTGGAGTGACTTGCAGGGACGCTGGTATTGTACGAAGTGCATCGAGGAGTGCGAGAAGGGCTACAAGGAATGATACCTCTTTTGTACCATTGTGGTTGTGCTGTTTGTTGTGAGAGTGCGTTTCCGGTCTCTGGAGCGTGAAGAATGAAGAATCGAGGATGGGAGAAAAGCAATTCCATTATGTTGGCAATTCTTTGTACAAGTGAGACAATAAGAATCCATGTTCTGAGGAAAGGGATACGCGTTCCTTCACGTGACTCGCATAATGAACGAATAACCGCGGCAAATCGCCTTTCAGCTAGAATACAGTTCTCCACTTTGGATTCGATTCTCGTAGTCACTTTTTCGTTGCTGATCCTATTGTGAAGAAATATGGACGCAGAGATCACAAAAGTGTACGATACAAGCGTCATTGACGTGAACGTGTTGGGATTGAAGAACGGACTTGAACAATAGAAGTCGCGGGAACAGAAACCCAGAACAATCTGTATCTGTGTGGACTGCGGATCAATACCCGATTCCTTCCTCAATTGATCGTCAGTGGATACAGAATGCATCGTGTGAAGAGCTGCTGAAGGTAGCTGCTTCCCTCAAGTCGGCGACGATTGTCTTTCAAAATCAGTTCAATTTTGGAATATGTGTATGCATTGCAAAGCTGAACGAGTCGCTACTGTTCTATTATAATGCACCGCAAACGTATGTAGTGGATGTGAAAAAGAAGGCGGTGTTGAGAATGAATACGCTCTGTGACCCTGCAGTTACTCACAATCAGGTACTTGATTTGAGCGATGATGGAGATCGTTGGGAAGGCGATGTCCGAAATGACTTACCACTTGGTTGGGGTGTTGTGTATGACAGAGACGGGAGAAGGAAGTACGAAGGCTTCCGAATGAGCGAGGATAATGAGCCCTATGGCTGTGTGTACTTCGCCGACATTGAGCGCATTGAGTATGAGGGTGAGATCATGCGCGGAATGAGAATGGGAAGGGGAATTCAGTATGATCGAAATGGCGCGGTTGTGTACGACGGACAGTGGTATCATAACAGACGAGCCACGAGCAACCCTATGACTGAAGTGTTGATCGATGCATCCATGCGCATCTTTTACAACAATGTGAGGGAAATGACAATCAGCAGTGATAGTTTCAACGACCTCTCCTGGGATGCGCTCGACTTCCACTTGATGTCTGCTCTTCGAGTTCTGAAGATTGGTGACAACTGCTTTGAGAATGTGCGTGAAGTGAAGTTGATTGGAATGAGCGAGCTGGAGAGCGTGGTGATTGGAAAGAAGAGCTTTACGAAAGGCAAGGGTTCCTTTCTTCTGAAGAAGTGTCCAGTGATCAGAGAGTTACAGATTGGCGCTGAATCCTTCTCTTCCTTCTCGCTTTGCTGCATTGAAAGGAATCCTTCCCTGACCTCGTTCACTGTCGCTTATTCCTCGTTCACTGTGTCCTCTCTCATGGTGAACGATCTGCGAGATCTCAGGTCCATTACGATCGAAGCGGGCGGCTTTGAGAAGTCGCGTCACACGGCGATTGAGAGTGGAGGAGGGAGTTGTGAGTGAAGAATAGACTGTCCGAACCTGACGAGCCTGTATCTCAGAAAGGATGCGTTGAGAGGTGTGGAGAGAATGGAGTGCACGTCGGTGTTGAAGAGTGCTTGAAAGCAAGCGAGTTGACGACTAGACTTACCTCAGTTGAAGGAGATAAGGAGTTCGTCGGGCAACTTTGAGCATGGAAGACTGCGCATTGAGAGTGGCTGAGAGGTCGACGAGTCATTCATAGATGTCCCTTCCCTGGATTTGAACACCATTCCCTCGCAGATGAAGACAGCTCTGTTTCGAGAGACGCAGATGAAGAAGGAGAAGCGACTGAAGGGAATGAGGATGTGGCTGTTGATCGGGTTTATACCTCTCGTGGTCCTTCTGGTGTTGGGCACTCTGTGGATTCAATTGTCCATCAGGAATAAGGAGATGGTCTCTCTGATGCGATACTGCACGAAGAATAGAAAGCTGAATATTGACGCGACGGAGATTGTGCTTGGTGAAAAGGCTTGTGACTGTCACCGGGACATGGTGCTGGATTTCAGCAAGTTCTCGAAGTTGAAGAGACTGAAGATTGGAAACAATAATCTTCAGAATGCGAAGGACGTGCAATTGGTTGGACTGAAAGAGCTGGAGAGCGTGGAGATCGGGAATGACTCTTTTGGATCGGGGAACGGAGCATTCCAGCTGAAGGAGTGTCCGAAACTGAAAGAATTGATCATTGGTGATAAGTCCTTTGTCAGCTATTCTGGGATTGAGATTGAGAATGTGGATGCATTGGAAGTGATCGAGATGGGGAATAAAACGTTCTATGATGATGCGCCATTAGAGTTGAAGAGTATTCTCCTTCACAGTGAGTGATAACTAGACTTGCCTTCTCTCAAATCGCTCGAGTTTGGTCAAAAGGCATTCCAGTATTGTGAGCATACTGTATTTGAGAGTGAATGATTGTGATGTGAGTGATTGAATAGACCTGCCTGAATTGACTTCCATTCAAATGGGAGAAAATGCATTCGCGTCCCCTTATTCTGGCTATTCATCTGTGCTAGTCATGCGAAGTGCTTCATTAGAAGAGAACTAATTGACTAGACTTGCCCAAACTCACAACACTCACGGCTATCAAAGGCGGGAACACATTCTTTAATCCTCGTCACATCACTCTCGAGAGTGATTCTCGCTCACTATGAAATGATGTTTAGACATGCCCAGTCTCACCGATGTGTATCTTCCAGAGGCATTCAAGAATGATGATAAGACGGTCACAATCCGAGGAGGTATCTGCATCACTACGGTCTCACGATCAGACATTGGTGAACTGTTCCTGTATCTCCCGATTCCCTCTCCAGAGATGTACCAGGACTGCATGACTCTTCTCAAGGGTTCTAGTGAAGTCACGGATCTTGTAATTGGCAACAACATGTGTCCGTTCGAGAACGTGACGACGTTTGATGTGACCAAGTACCCCAATCTGAAGAGTCTGAAGATGGGCAACAACGGCTTTTGGTACGTGAACAAGGTGAATCTCACTGGATTGAATGGGCTGGAGAGCGTGGAGATTGGAAAGAATAGTTTCACGCAGAACAGGGGGTGTTTCAATCTGAAGGACTGTCCGAATGTGAGAGAACTGAAGATTGGGTATGACGCGTTCTCCGCGTACACGTCGTGTGAGATCGACACTGTGAGCGCGCTGGAATCGATTGAGATTGGCACTAATTCGTTCAACGCGTCTTCGTTGCTGTTGAGGAGTTTGCTTTTTTCCAGAGAGTGACACTTAGACTTGGTTTCACTGAGGGCTCTCAAACTCGGCTATCACTCCTTCAGTACCGCTTCAAGTGTTGTGCTCGAGAGTGGCAATTAATCGCTCCATTCACGGAATAGACTTACCAAAGCTGACGGGCATTGAATTATTGAACGAATCCTTCAGGAATGTGGGCGAGTTGAAGCTGGTTGGAATGGAGGAGTTGGAGCGCGTTGTGATCGGAGATGACAGTTTTATGGGAAGTAATGGGCAGTTTCAGTTGAAGGACTGTCCCAAGTTGAAGCAGTTGACCACGGGTTCCAAGTCCTTCAACGACTACGCCACGTGTGAGATTCAGGGCGTGGATGCGCTGGAGTCAATCGATATGGGCGATAGCGCGTTCTATTCCGCTTCACTGGAGCTGAAGAGTGGATGAGAAGTGAATGTGTCATGACTAGACTTGACGAAGCTGCAATCACTCAAACTGGGCAAGCAGGCGTTCCATGATTGTTCTCGTGTTGTGGTTGAGGGTGCGTTCTTCTCGCTTCACTGACCGAATAGACTTGCCTGTATTGCAGTCCATCCAAATTGGCACGGACGGACTTGCGTTCAAAGAAGATGACGACAGTGAGTTGATCCTGCGGAGTTGTGCATGGAGTGGGAGCTGATGGACTAGACTTACCGACACTCGCCACACTTACCACAGTGGGCGACAGCGCCATGTTCAAGAACCCGCACCACATCACTCTCGAGAGTGGGTCTGTTCAGCGTGATGTGATACGTAGACATGCCCGAGCTGACTACCGTCTCTCTTCCCAATGCCTTCCGCCTATTCTGGGATGTCCACTTCTCCAGTAGTCGCGACGCGAGTCGAATGATGGTTAGACGTTGGCGCTCTGGCGAGCCATCCCAGTCTGCCGAGTCACAACCCAAACGCGACGGTGTCGAGCGTCAGTGAATTGAAGGCTCTGGACCCGAGCGTGACGCAGATCATTATTGACAATGGAGTGAGCGAACACGATTTCACAGTGTTGGATTTGACGCGGTTTACGGCGTTGAGATCGCTGGAGATTGGATACAGTTGCTTTAGCTACGTGACGGAAGTGAAGCTGGTGGGACTAAGTGCGTTGGAGAGTGTGGTGATTGGACGGAACAGCTTCACGAAGAAGAAAGAGAGCTGGGGCAACGACCCAAGTCGCCGCTTCCTGCTGAAGGACTGTCCCAAGTTGAAAACGCTCAGAATTGGCGAGTTCTCCTTCTCGGACTACGCGTCGTGTGAGATTCAGAACAACTCCATGATGGAAGCGATCGAGCTGACCAGCTACAACTTCTATTCCGCGCCCTCGCTGGAGTTGAAGGGTGTGATTGTTCGCCGTGGGCTAATGCATAGACCTAACGCGATTCCGATCGCTTTCGATTCATGGGAGCGCCTTCCACGACGGTTCTCGCCTTGTGCTTGAGAGTAGTGCAGTTCCAGTGGATTCATTGCATAGACCTGCCTCAGTTACGCTCCATTGCCATCGGGGATGAGTCGTTCGTGAAAACGGGTGCCTTCAGCCTGGTCGGATTGAACCAGTTGACTAGCGTGGTGATCGGAGAGAGGAGTTTCACGAAGAACAATGGAAACTTCCACGTGAAAGACTGCCCTGCATTGACGAATGTAATTGTTGGCAAGCGCTCCTTCTGCGGGTATTCCACGTGCGTGATTGAGAATGCGAGTGCGCTGCAAACGCTTGAGATGGGTGATGGTGCCTTCTCGGACTCCTCGCTGGAGTTGACGGGTGTTTCCTCTCGAAGAGGAGTGATGACTAGACTTGCCTTCGCTCAAAACACTCCACTTCGGTTCAAGTATGTTCCGGTACTGTCCTCGTGCTGTGTTCGAGAGTAGTGTTTCGCCCTTCCACTAACGGAATAGACTTGCCGCTGCTGGAAACCCTTCAGATGGGAGACAACAGCTTCAAGAACGTGGAGGAACTGAATCTGACTGGATTGAACGAGCTGAAGAGCGTGGTGGTCGGACAGTCGTGTTTCACAGAGAAGACGGGCAGGTTATTCGTGAAGAACTGCACCAAGCTGACGTCGTTAAGCGTTGGCGACGGCTCTTTCGCAGAGTATTCCGTGCTGGAGGTTGAAGGCACGCCGGCACTGGAGGGAGTTGAAATCGGCAGCGAAGCGTTTAAGAACGTGGGGGAACTGAAGTTGATTGGGTTGAGCGCGCTGAAGCAGGTGAAGATCCGAAGAGGCAGTTTCCTTAAGAGTGATGGCCTTCTTTATGTACAGAATTGCCCCTCGCTCACTGAATTGAGTTTGGGTGCTGGGTCGTTCCACAGTTATGCCGCGTGCGCAATTGAGAATGTGAACGCGCTGAAAACGATTGTCATTGGTGATGGCGCGTTCTCGAACGCGAACAAATTGAATCTGGTAAAGTTGGATGGATTGGAAACGGTAACGATCGGGAGAAAGAGCTTTTCTCTGCGCGACGGTCAGTTCACTCTCAGGGGCTGTCCCTCGCTAGCAAGGGTGACCATTGGCGACGAGGCATTCAGCAAGTACTCTCAAATCACCGTGATTCGGGTGGACGCGCTGAAGACGATTGAGATTGGCAGCAAGTGCTTCCAGAACGTGAAGGAGCTGAGCTTGGTGGAGCTGGATCGGTTGGAGAGTTTGGCGATTGGAGACAGCAGCTTCTGGAAGAACGGGTACAGCAACTCCCCGGACGGTCGGTTCCAACTGAAGAACTGCCCCAGACTGACGACGCTGAGAGTGGGTTCAAACGCGTTCAAGGATTATGAAGAATGGATCGTGGACGGCGTGAACGCGTTGGAGAGTATTGAAATCAGCGAGAATGGGTTCTATTCCGTTCAGTCGTTCGATTTGAAGAGTGAGCAAGGAGCGAGCGAGTTACGAGTAGACCTGCCTGCGCTGAAATCAGTCAAGTTCGGCAATAACGCATTCCATGATTGCTCTCGTGTCGCGTTCGACAGTGACGGTCTCTCTCCCAGCTGATGGAGTAGGATTACCCCAGCTGCAATCGATTGTGATCGGTAACGACTGCTTCAAGAAGGTGACGGAGCTGAAGCTGGTGGGGCTGAGTCGGCTGGAGAGTGTGGTGGTTGGAGACAACAGCTTCGTACGTAGCGGATACGGGAGTCGTGCGAGCGGTGTTTTCCAGTTGAAGGACTGTCCCAAGTTGAAACAGTTGACCACGGGTTCCAAGTCCTTCTATAACTACGTCACATGTGAGATTCAGGGCGTGGATGCGCTGGAGTCGATTGATATGGGCGATAGCGCGTTCTATTCCGCTTCGCTGGAGCTGAAGAGTGGATGAGAAGTGATTGCGTCATGATTAGACCTGCGTTCGCTCGAAACGCTGCGATTCGGTGACGATGCTTTCCGTGATTGTTCTCGTGTTGTTTTTGACAGTGGATCCTGTTTCCTCTTCTGATGGCATAGGTTTATCCAGTCTTCGGTCCATCAGTATGGGCAAAGACGCCTTCAGATTCAAGGACAGCTATTCGAGCACACTGATTATGAAGGGTCGTTTCATTCACACGAACTGATGGACTAGACTTGCGTTCGCTCCGATCGCTTGAGGCGAGTGGGTATTCTAGCAGCACGCTCAGGTATCCCCGTCATATCACGCTGGAATGTGATTCTCGGCAATTGTCGCATGAGGGGTAGATATGTCCAATCTGTACGACGTGACTCTTTCATACAATGCGTTCTACTACAAGACTGATGTCAAAATCAAAGGAGGTCTTCGTCTGTTCCATGCTTTCACGAATAGACATCGGGAGACTGAAGTGGTACTTCAACAAATAGTGGTTTCGTTTTTTGTTTCAAACAGCTTCACGTGTGCTCCGAATGGCAATGCTCCACTCAAGACGCTTCATTTCTTTGCAAAAGCACGAGCACACAAGGCTCAGTATCCTGGAAAAAGGACATCTCAAAAGACCCAAGAATGACCGACGGCATGTTCCGGCAGCCGTTTCATTGCGACCAAATAAGGGGAGTTTTGATGACGCAGTGAGCAAGTCTCATAAAGAGTTTGCACTAAGCTGCTCATGGAGCCAAATAACGAAAAGACCAATCTGCTTACCAGCGCTGAGGCAGGAAAGGAGGAGAAGAAGAAGAAGAGCTGTGCATTCGACGTCTGGCCTTGGCTTATCGGTATGAGATGTGTCGTACAGTGCATGTATAGTCCTGCTTATCATCGCGTCCGTCTACTTTTGCCGCGACTCCCTCGTGAAGGTCGCCAACAAGTACTGTCGGAATTCCGCTCCTATTTCACTCCTAGCGATTTCGAACATCTTCCAATTCATGATTGGAAAGCTTGACGGCGGAAAGAAGATGAGGGCCAGAGGCATCCTGTGGAGAATAGTCCTTTTCTATCTCTTCCTGCTCCTGTGTGCCTTCATTGGCTTGATGAACTGTATTCCGTCGGTCAATCAGTACTTCGACAGAAAGTCCCGTATCTGCTCTCAGTCGTAAGCCATACCCAGCCGTTTCACCCATAGTCGCCGATCCGTGATCCTATCGACCTCCATCGTCCTGCTGAACATAGCGTGGGTTTGCCTGATCGCCGTCTTCGATCTCTCCACGCTGGAGTTCAAGGAGGACTGGATCCTGTGGTTCCAGAAGCTGTCCTCGTACTGGCTCAACCTCCTCTGGTCGCTCGCCGTAGCCTCACCACCCCATCATCACCATTAGCTCGTGTTCTGCACGCGCAACACCCTGTTCCAGCAAGTGTACCGCGCGCCCTACGTACGTGCTGTGATTATTGTATCATGTCCAGGCCACGCTGATGTCGATTCATCGCGTGATCGGCTCGCTTGCCTTCTGGGTGACCTTCTTCCACATCATCATCTCCTTCTTGAAGTGGCTCCCGGACCACAAGAAGGACTACTGGGTGTACGCCTGGAACAAGATCTGGCACTACTACAAGGGCAAGGTGCGTGTCCGAAATCGGCCTGATTTTTAGCACGACATCTTCCACCCGACGTACATGATCATGACCTCCATTCTGATGAAACTCCTCCCCATTGACCTGCTCTTCTTCCTGACGGTGCTTCCCGCGGTGCGTCGCAACTGGTGGGAAATCTTCTACTATTCCCACCAAGTCATGATCGTGGTCCTGGTGATTCTCTTCATGTGGCACTCGTCCCTCCTCTGGTACTACGCGCAAATCCCCGTGTATCTGTACATCCTCGACAAGCTGCGTCGCTGGTACACCATCTACACCCGGCCGGGCAATGCTGTTCAGATCACCGCCTTCGACGACCTGGTTTGTCTGGAGGTGGAGGTGCGCTCGATCTTCTGCCGAAAGTGGGAGTTCCCGCACTTGGTCGGGTCCGTGGCGTATTTGAACATTCCCAAAATCAGCTTCTTCCAGTACCATCCGATGAGCGTTGCCTTCAATGACGGAAATCGCCTCGTTTTCTACATCAAGACGCAGGGCGCGGCGTCGTCGTGGTCGCACAAGCTGGCGGCGCTGAGCGGCGTGAAGGACATCAGGGTGTACGTGGAGGGTCCGTACACCATGGTGAAACGCGCGGCGGATGAGAAGGTGATTGCGAGCGAGAAGGTGGTGGAGAAGGCGCGTGCGCTGATGCGTTACGAGTACGATGACAACGCGCTGTTTGCCGCGGGAGGCTCGGGTTTCGCGGGAATTGCGTCGTACTTGAATGACGCGATTGAGCTGATTCGCAAGCTTCCCGAAGAGGAGCGGGAGAAGAAGAACCTGAGCGTTGTGTTGGTGGTGCCGCACCACAACCATCTTGATTGCATGAAGACGATGTTGCTGAAGTGTCTTCGCTACAAGTTCTGTCATCTCTACCTGTACGCGACGTACTCGAAGCACCCTGAATTAAAGGCTGCTTCGCCGAAGGGAGTGAATGAAGCCTCCTTCTCGCCGCGATCTCCGGACATCGAGGACACGCTTGTCCAGTACAATGTGATTCATTTCACCGTGAGCCGTCCTGACATGGACAGCATTGTGAAAGACATGAGCGCCAGTGCCATGACTGTATTCTTCTGTGGACCCAAGAACCTGGAAACGTCCCTGAACAACGCCTTGAAGAAGCAGAGCAAGTGCTACACCATGCACTCTGAGGTCTTCAACATGTAATGTTTGCTGTGTTCTGTTTGTTGCACTCCCACGGAGACGGGGATGATCCCGAAACGGGAAACGGAAAAACGGCGCCGTTTCGTCGTGGCTTTGAGACGCATTATCTCGAGAACTACCGCGCCAACTGCTCTTCGATTCAAATTAGAAAGATTGCACGCTCGTGTCTTTCTGTTGTCCTGCTCATCGGGTTTGTTGTCGTTGTCGTAGCTCTCAACACTACATTGTATCCTTTTCCCTCTTTTCACATACCAAACAAGTCAAATCTGCAATAGCACTCGTAATCGAACCTGTTCCGCGTCTTAGCTGTAGATGGCGTCGATTCAGCCAACCATGGACGCAATTCCAGAACCGTCTACACCACGTCAAGTCATTCCCGACATGTATGTCGGCATCTCCCCCTCGTTCTCAACGCACTTCCTATCCTCCTCCAACATCGCCATTCCTCCCTTGCAAGACTATTCCTACTACTCTCCGTTCATGAATGCGTCGTCGCCAACCCTGAACCTGCTCCCAAACCATTTTCCGTTCGGCAGTCCGATGTCGCCCGCATCGCCCCTGCCTCCTCAAAGCCGCATCCCCAAGGTGAAGGACCATCGCAGTTTGCAGTTATCCGCGGCGCGCTTCAACACCATCTTCTCTAACGAGAATGACGGTCACACGCGATTAACGCGCAGCTCCAAAGCCATCAAGAAGAACCTGCAGTACTTCGGCACCTTCGGAATGCCGCTCGAGGCCGCGAACACGTCCTCCAGTTTGCCCTGCACTCCCATTCGACACAATTGTCCGCCATTAGCCGATGAAACGCCCATGCTGAGTGTAACGCCCATGCGGTTGCAGTACCGTCTGAAGCAAATAGGGAGTCGGCGAGCCATTCTTCTGCGCTCTCCGGAGAAGGAAAGGAAGGTGGCAGAAAAAGGACGGAATTTGATCACTTGTCTGAAATCGACGTTTCACTCACACGTAGCCTTCCACGAAGCGGGGCGAAGTCGTCTCTCCGTTACACTCCCGAAGCAAGTGCTGAACACGCGATGTGACGGCGATTACCAGATTCACACCGTGGCGAGCGGCGAACTCCGTGTGCGCGTTTACGAGAACAAGTACCCTGTGAAACGAGAGAAGCCGCTGCTGTTCCAGCGAGAGGGGCCGCCGCATTACACGGTGTGGAAGGAGGAGGACGTGATTGTGAACACCGAGTCGACGATGATCGCGCTGAAGGAGATTTCGAGCGACAAGATGCGAACGGTGAGATTGGGGAGTGATGCTGACGCGTAGATGAAACGCCAGGTGATTCCGTCGATCAAGGGGCGTGAGAGCGCGGTGCACTTCACCATGTAATATAGATCGGGTTTTGACGTGTTTGTGCAAGAAACAGGCCCATTTGAGAATGGCTATCCTTCCCTCCCAATTGCTGATGGCCACGGTGCTCACGAGAAGGGGGTGGTACTCGGCACAAAGGCAGGGAGAGTTCTGGAAGACCTGCATCGAATTCACAATCGCCGAAGAATCGTAGTCGTAGAAGAACAGCGACCCCGTGGAGGATCCCGAGGCAATGTAGTGGCCGTCTTTCGAGAAGGAAGCGCCGATTCGATATCCACCCACCGTGTGTCCCTGGTACCGCTACAAATCAGTAGTGGCTTCAGCAAGGACTTTTCGACGGTTCAACCGATAGGGTTTCGTGGAATCGAAGAGCGCGATGTAATCCGCCGCCGACTGTGCGATGAAGCTCTTCTCGGAGGGATGCTTCCGCACGCACGTGCAGTTGAACCCCTCCATGTAGATTTGATTGGAGAGTCGCGCGCCCTACGTCATGACGAAAATGCACAAGACGGACAGAACGGCAGTCCCAGACGATGAGGCCCTGGTCCGTCGAGTTGCGCTTGATGATGTTGGCGCTTGAGAGGAAGGAATAGCCACCATCCTGATGATCATGAGGAAGCACGCAGCTGTACGTCCAAATAGCACATATCTTGAATCTCTCCGAACTGACCAAAGAACTCCTTCACCACGCGGTTTGTTCGCATGTCCCAGCACACAATCCCGCGTTTTGCACCGCCCGATAGAAACAGCGACGGGTTGGATGGGTGGGCGCAAAGGCTGCTGATCCACCTACAGATAATCCCACTCCGGCGTCATCCACTCATTGTGCTTGTACGAGTGAATGCACACCCCCTTTTCGACGTCCGTCACGTTCACGTAAAAGTCGAGTCCTCCCGTGAGAAGAGAGGCGCCGTCGCACGTCCATCGCACATCCTTCACTCCTTCGTTGTGTGAAATGCGCAGCACCTCGCCCTTGTTCGGGTAGACAGACCATATCCGTGCCGTGTGATCCAGAGAGGAGGATGCCAACAGATGGCCATACAGAGGATGCCATCGGAGATTATTGACTGCGTTGGTGTGTCCCTTCAGAACCGCTTCCGCGCTGGAGGGGATCTTGCTTGCCACCTGGAAGGATCTAGAATTCGATTATGTTATGCATTTTATACTGTTTGGAATAGCGAACGAGCGTCTCGTCCACCTCGATAGCATCACCGGGAACTACATCTCAATAACACCAAGTCAAACCACGTTGAATCTGAATGGCCGGCTTGTACTCTTCCTTCTGTGCCTTCTCCAGAGTGAGGCGCTCCTTCTTCGACACATATCGTGTCTGCTCTTCTTTTGTCTGTGCGTGATCCGCACCGAAAGCGAATACCGGACTCGAGCGCTTCCGCGAGGGTTGTGTCGACATCAACAAACAATGACTACTTTGGAGCCACACTAGAAAAGCCACTCGCCGTGCTGAAATACTTGGAGTCCACGTTCTCCGTCTTCTTCGCCGTGTTGATGAGCTCGATGCCCTGCGCATCGGCCAAATTGAAACTGGACGCCATTCCAGAAACGACTCCCTTGGAGGAAGCTTGGCCTAAGCGCTTCAACACCCGCTGCGCTACGCATGAAATGAAATAACAAGAGCGTACGCATCTTCATCTTCTTCGCCACCACACGTCGAATGTCGCCCGTGCTCGATTCGAGAGAGCCATATTCCAGTCCCATCGCTTCATCCGCGTAGTTCTGTGCCGCGACACCAAATTGACGTCGATTCATCAGCTTTCGCATATCGCTCATTGCACGCTCCTCCTTCAACTTCCTCATTCTAACCATCACTCCAACACGCCACTCCACCCCCTACCTCCTGCCACCACGCTTCTTCTTCGGCGCGTCGCCCGGCACGGGCAACGGTTTCTGACGCATTCCCTGAGAAGGTTCCTGCCACTTGGCGATCTTGTCCTGTATGTCGTGGCGGTACGACGCACCCTGGGTATTGGACTTCACGCCCGACGCGTCGATGCGCGCCGCCAGGGCCAGTTTGTTGGCGAGCACGCTATTCAAATTCAAATTCAAATTCAAACTCCTACCGACACGCCTTCATACGCAACTCGCTCGGGCAGTCCTGCACCACGTCACTCTGATACAGAATGCCCGTGTGACGCGTGTTCGACAGACCAAAACCCTCCAACACCTGCTTCTGCTGACCCACCAGCATGATGTTACACGCGGGCATAATGCTCAGTGCGCGCAGCCCGCCAACCTGACCGATGATTCTGGCGGCAATGTGGGTTCCCACCAGCGCGGAGATGTTTGGCGCCAAACGCTCCATGCGCGATTCGATGAACTTCAACAGCAGTCCGCGGTCCTGATCGAGTTGTAACGCCTCGGCACATAGCGATAACACTTCGTCCAACTTGGCGGGAGAAAGCGGCTTGCCGTCGACAGTGCTTCCTGTGACGGTTACGACCATGACCTGGGATGGGGGGAGAAGGTCGTCCATTTTCACGAGGTTCATATCCTGGGGGTGAGAAGGAGGAGGGAGAATCACCATTTCGTTCTTCATGCGCGAAACCACCTTCAGATAGTCAAGCGCGTTGGAGACGAGCGTCTCCAGCTCGGGGAATTTGGTCTTGTATATCTCGACGACGGCGTGGTGAATCGCCATAATCTCATCGCTGATTTGGGCAAGGATGGAGTTCGTCTTCAAAATGAAATTGTATCTAGAGTTCAAAGGCAGAGTCGTGCATACTCTGGGTCGTCCTCCACGTTCATCTTCAGTTTCGTGGAGTCGTCGGTCACCGGTGTATCCAGCAGCTTCTTTATGTTCTACGGAGAAGGGTGAAGGGTGATTCTACTTCCATATGAGTCTGGTATTGCGGGTCCTTCTGCAAATGGGTCACAGCGCCGGGAACATACGCCTCGATTTGCTGTGCTTCCTATTCAATGAACGCATCGCGAAAAGCGGACCTTCTCTTCGTCTTCACTCTCCAGGTCCTCGCTCTCGTTCTCTCCTAACGCTTCTTCCTTCTCTTCATTTGCAGGGAGGGTTTCACTCGTAGTTCCTTGCTGATTCTCCTGATTGTCCTCTTCTTCAAGATCATCCAAATCTGCCAGGAACGCGTCTGCTAACGTACTCTATGTGTGATTCCACGCCCGTTTCGTCACCATCCGTTCAGTGGGAAGAACAGTATGGTTAATCGGAGTAGTTCTTTAATCGAATGAGTCCTCTAAGTGAATGAACACACTGTCCGTCAGAAGATCACACTGTTCAACAAACAAACGCCACTATGATACAATTCAAGTCTGCACCTCCTTGATTCTCCTTTCCGGCTTGTCGATCTCCCTACCGCTTATCCACACATCCCAACGCCCACTTCAGGATCATCACCGTCAGAAGTGTACAGCAGAACAGAAGCAATCCGTCTGACACCGTCTTTGCAGAATCGCTGTGAATCCACTGACGGAACCACGATTCCAGATTCCGCTTCCAAAGCACCCTCCGCTTCTCAAACTGGGACGGAAGTGGGAAGAAGGACTCGTAGAATTCATGAATGGCCGAGTCCATCTCCGCCGTCTTCCACTTCAAATCATCGTTGATGCACACGAACTTGGACTTCCTGGCTCGCACACTGTCCAGCTATAGTCAAGGCAACGCACATCCCAAACCTGTTTCACCGTACTCATGAGGTCATCATTCAGCATCTGGAAGGCGACGTCCTTATCATCCGCCATTACGAAGTTCGTCTTGAACGGGAAGATGCGCTGTGCGGCGGAGGTCGCAGGCTTGCAGTTCATGAAGGATTCGTAGTCAATCGTTACATTCATGAATCGCCGCAACGACAAGTGGTCCTTGTTCGATTTCGACCGCACAATACGCTCCTGTAGCGTTGCATTTGGGTCCAGACACGAAATCAGACGGACAAGCGATCTACCCAATGATGCCTTGTCCACAGCAATCTCACTCCTCCGACGCTTTGCCCTCATTCACCATCAGATTCAGCGTCTGCAGCTCGTCGCCGCTCAGAACGCCGTCGTCATTCACATCAATCTGCCTCCACACCTTCTTGTTCCACTCTTCTTGCTTGCGAGCTTCCAAATGATACAGGAAGTGGAAATAGAGGAAGGCGTACTGCAAATCGTTGTCCTCGCGGAATCGGTGATGAATCGTCTCGTTGTAGAACTCGCTCAAACTCGTCTCGATCCGCTCCATCACGCGACGGTTTATCAAGTGGGGCATGTGCGCCGGCACGTTCCGTTCGGTACTTCCGAACAAACGAATCAATTGAAGATTGCTGAAAATCAGGGAGTTTCTGTACGTGTCGCTCAAGCGGCGTGCAGAGGGAGCGGAGTCGACGTAGTCGGCGATTCCCTTCATCGTGCGGATGTCCAAATTGCGGAAGAAACGAGAAAACGCGGAAGAGAGCGGATTCTAATGATGACTGGAATGGCAAAAGCGGGACCAATTTCAGCACGTCTTCAAGCGTGTCTGTCTCCTGGAGTCTCCGCTGTGGGGGCTGGGACCACAGACTTCCGTTCAACACGATTCCGAAATCAATGCTGAACCCCGGCAGTCGCTCCACTCCAACAACACTCTCCTCTCTGACGACAGAATCCGACGAATTCACCCGACACTCCACCACTCCCTCCAACGGGAATGAAACCACCACGTCCTCCGCCGCTCCACGCAAGGCTTCCGAATAGGTGGGGTACCACAAGAACGCGTCATCGTCGGAGAACAGGTGCGAAATCGGGTTGATTCCAGGAATGACGGAAATCGTCACCATTTTGGTCATGGGGAAGGTGGTGGCGTTCGCGAGGAGGGTTGCGTTGCGGTGAGCAAGGATACGGAAACACACCTCGGACGGAGAAGGAGGAGGGTTAACGGCACTTCTTCTGCCAATCCAGAAATGTTTCGGATGTGTGGAGTTGGAGGGAAAGGAGAACTGTTGGAGGGAAGCTCTTCGTTCGAGGCGGAAGGCGGTGGAGGGAGCCTCGCTTACGGGTTGGAGGGAAAGCTCAACGGAGGGTTGGAGGGAAGAGTCGCTTACGGGTTGGAGGGAAGAGTCGTTAACGGGTTGGAGGGAAGAGTCGTTAACGGGTTGGAGGGAAGAGTCGCTTACGGGTTGGAGGGAAGAGTCG
>ERZ1106923.8-NODE-8-length-107374-cov-17.524828_pt1 | contig 107374 bp, 139 predicted proteins | sample MGYA00403657_ERZ1106923 | MGnify/ENA primary metagenome ERZ1106923 (study PRJEB35170, sample SAMEA104062425) | human gut metagenome | biome: human gut; feature: human-associated habitat; material: faeces | place: Denmark | collected 2012-06-19 ...
ATGGAAGGCGGGAAATCGATTCCGTGATTCTCCAGGCCAAACTCCACCTACCGGGGAAAGGAAGGGAGAGAGGATTGAAATGGGTGGGATTGTGGGGGTGAGGAGATGAGTGATGGTTGTCATCGCAGTGTTGGTGGTTATGAAAGGAATGCATAGGATGAATGGTAACGAAACAGGAATCATGATGACTGATAGAGACGCGTTTGAAGAGCGCCGATATCTACTCATGACAACATGCATGCGGAGTGACTCTCTGACGTGGCAAATCGGTTGAAGCGGAATGATTCCGGGAAAGACACATTCGTGAGATTCGGCATATCTGATCGTCATGTCTGCGGGTACGAAAACACTTTCAAGAATGATGGCGAACGGATTGAAGAATGTGTTGCTGTACTGAGTGTCGGTTGCGAGCGTTGTGAGTTTGGGCAAGTCTAGTCCATCACAGCAAATGCGATTCACCACTTCGCATGATCAACTCACTCTCGGTTTCATCTTCATCAAATGCACACCCATCTCGTCCAATGTGAACGGATTCCAATTCGGGAAGGTCTAGATATAACCGTGAACGAGAAGGACCACTCTCAAGCACAAACCGAGAACACTTCACAAAGGACGCAACGCCCAACTGGATGGATTTGAGCGAAGGCATGTCTAGTCATCACCGCCTCCTTAACAAAGCCTCCGCAGCACCAGAGAGGACCAGTAGAAGTTGTAGCTCCAGTCCAGCACAGAGCCAATCACGATCTCTTCCAGCGCGGGGAGGTTCTCAATCTCACATGCGTTGAAATCGGCAAAGGAGTTGCGACCGACCGTCAACTCCCTCAGACGCGGGCAGTCCTTCAGACAGAAGCGACGCTTCGCGTTGTACGCTCCACTGTCTTCCGTGAAGCTGGTCTTGCCGATCACCACACTCTCCAGCGCACTCAGCCCGACCAGCTTCAACTCGTCCACATTCTTGAAGCAGCAGTCGCCCACACAGAGCTGCTTCAGCAACTGCACGAGGGAGAGGTCGAACACCCTCCACTTCTTCTGGTTGCAGCAGCAGCTGTCCACGTGGAGTTCTTCAATGCGATTGTGGAGGTTGACGAATCTGTGGTTCTTCGTCGTGATCACCATCTTTCCCTCCAGATGTCCATCATCCACCCACTCACCCTCATACACAACAACACCATTTCGATCGTACTGCGTACCCCTTCCCCATCTCCTGCCCACACACCACTCCCCGTCATACTCAACCCTGGAGATGTCCGCGTAGTACTTGCGCCCATAGCACGCAGCCTCTCCACCCAAGCGGAATCCCTCATATACCTTCCTCCCTTCCTTGTCATACATCACACCCCATCCAAATGGTTCATCGTTCAGCACATCGCCCTCCCAACGGTCTCCCTCATCGTTCAAGTCAAGGATTTGGTTTCGCTTCACCCCGCTCAGGTCCTCGTCGTCCACGCGCAACAGCCTGCGATTGTTTCCATCCACCACAACGATTCTCTCCTTGCATTTCTCAACTAGTATGGAATCGCCCATCTCAAATAGCCCAGTATAGTTGTAGAATCCAGCGGGAAGAATCATGACGAAGATGGAGCTCGAAGAAACGTCTGCAAGGGTTTCTACCGACGTAGCGCGTATATCCTTGCGCCGAATGACATCCATCTGTGCCTTCTGGAGATGTCCACTTGCCGATGGATCTGTGTGCTCTCCCCCGGTGTTGACATCCACTGTGCGATTGCTACGCATGACTCCCTTCCCTCCACCCTCCCTTCTCCTTCTTCCCTCTCTCTTCTCTTCCACCCGTTACTTCCAACCCACTACAGTCCATTCGCGAATTTGTAGTGCAATCCAATGCGTCTTTTCTGAGTGAAACGAAACCGCGGTTATTCCGTCTTTCCGTGCAACCGCAATGAAAACGACGACAGAGGGGCATTTGATCGAGTCGTTCATCTACAACGCGATCTACAGACTGAACCGAGCAGAATGCTGCCGTTGCTCCTTCACTCGCGTGATCACGCCTAGGTTCTTGCTCTGTGATGTGCATTGACAAATACGTCTCAAACTGCTGTCTGTCGTACAGTTGTTCTTCTTGTCTCCAGAATGCACTCTCTCCTCTTTCCGTATGATCTCTAGTCGGCGAATTGCAAGTATTGCAAAACGAATCCGGGGCAATTCGTCCGAGAAGACGTCCATGTCCTGCTTCCCCTTCATTTCATAGATCCTTGTGCGCTCCATGCTTGAAACAGTTGAGTCCATTCATTCTCGCGCAATCATTGACGGCAACACCATTCGACGTGATGACAGTGTCGGGCCTTTTCCCCTGGTTTCAGTGTAGAATTATCGGCGACTGCTGCTGTTTTGCATCAAAGTGTACTCGCTCCCGCCACCTGCACTTCTCTCTCCGTTCCTTCACCCCTAGTGCTTGTCGCACATCATGAACGCCACGAACAGTCTTTCAAACGAGGCATTGCACGCCTGGCTTCAATGAGCCATAGGTGTTCATTCACTTCATCTCCTCGTCTTCGTGGAGCACCATCCCGACCTACCTGGAATTGCTGAACTACCTGCTCACGTTCTCCACGGACGGATCGCCCGTTCAGAACACCCTCCTCACATCATCGTCGCTCTCCATGTGTTCGCCTCTGCGACCCGTCCACAGCATCAACGACATCAACGGACAGGCGATTCTGTACAGCAGCCGCGGAGACGACTACGCTGGCGAGTGCATTAACGGAAAGCCTTCCGGCAAGGGAGTACTGCACTACGCGAATGGCTGCTGGCACGAGGGGAGCTGGAGCGAGGGAAGGCGCGAGGGACACGGCGTGTACAAGTACAGTGACAGAGTGTGGATGGAGGGCGAGTGGGAGGCGGACCGTCTGGTGAAGAAGGAGGGATTGCGAGTGGAGGGAGCGGAGGTGCGAAAACCCGAACTGTTCGACGACACCACGGGGTCCTTGCCGTTCCTTGAGAAGGAGGAGGAAGTGCTGCGTTGGCGCTGGGAGGAGCAATGAGGAGTAGAACTGAGCGAGGACGACACGCAGTTTCTGTCGAGTTTTCTCTGCAACGAGCACTTCCTGCCTTCGCTCTTTCCTGCCACGTCCAAGCTCCATTCTCTGACATGCGTCGCCTCACTCTCGCAGACGCTTCTCCAGGTGGTGTCCAGTATCCCATCGCTCACGTCACTCACACTCCAAGGTGCTTTTCTCTCCCTCGATTCATCGTAGACGCCGTCATCACGCGACTGGTGCTTCCCGACCACTGTCTGCCGCAGATCCACACGCTCGCGCTGGAGTGTCCGCGCCTCACGGAGTTCACGCTGGGACAGAGCGCGCTGTCCTCGCTGTTTCTCTTCTCTCTCCACAGTACGGGTTGACTTGCTCACTCATGTGTTCGACATGCCCTCGCTGAAGTACCTGGACTTCTCCCTGAACGCACTGTCGCGCAGCGAGTGTCAGTACCCCTTCTGTTTTCCTTTCCTGTTCCCCTCACCACAAGCCAAGAACCACGTGACGCTGCAGGCCACCGAGTACCGGAAGCAGTTCATCTCATTCAGTTTAATTCGTATCTTTCGTTAGCTCGCGCCATCCCCAGACTTGCCCTCGCTCCAGTCGATTCTCATGGACAACGGGAGCTGCATGGAGACGAGTTCGCTGTGCCTGTCGGACCTGCCGAGCCTGACCGATCTGATTATCGGAAGTGACGAAAACTGCAACAATTCGTACTCCTTCTATTGCTGCAAGAAGCTGGAGCTGGTGAACCTCCCCGCTCTGCAGACGCTCGAGTTCGGGCTGTTCGCGTTTCATTTGGCCTCCGCGCTTCACTTGAAGAGTGATTTGCGATTCGGTTCGTTTCCCGTAGATCTCCCCAATCTCATCTCCGTTTCGTTCAACAACACCTCCTTTTCAAAGCTGCAGTCGCTGGAGTGGAGCGGGCTGACGCACGTGGCGAACATTTCCATCGGCAATCGGTGCATGAACCTCGTTTCCGAGATGGAGTTTTCCGACTTTCCATGTCTGGAGCACTTGTCCTTCGGCTCGGATTGCTGCCGCAATGTGAAGGACTTGAAGATGCGCGGTCTGGGCCAGCTTCGCGTGATTTCCATCGGGGACCACTCGTTTTACAAGACGCTGCACACGGACTTCGTCGAGCTTCCCGTGGTGAGCACGTTCACCGTGGGGAAGAAGGTGTTTCCCTCTTTGGTGAGGGTGAACATGGAATGTGGGGTTGCTGCGGCAGTTTCACGCGTAGTTGTGTCCGACACCTTCCGCTCGGTTATGACGAACATTTGCAACTCCAATTCCTGTTTCTGTTTGTTCCACCGATACGCTGGATCCATTCTCGCATGTCAGAGGAAATGGTCCCCCACATTTCATCGCTCTCTCCCGCGCGCATTCAGGCACTGCTGTCTCCCGTGAAGGCGGTGGTATTCGACGTTGACGGAACACTCACACTGCCCGGTACGGTGTGTTGCAGTACTGGTGACTCCGTTAGGCGCCATCAACTTCAAGAAGATTCGAGAACTGGCGAAGATCCCCCCCGGTCAGGACATATTCCCCTATATCCTTTCCCACTACAAAGGAGAGGAGTATCAGCGGGCAATGGAGGTCGTTGAAACGGAAGAGCTTCTCGCACAGCGCAACCTCGCTCTTCAGCCAGGTGGTGTTCTTGGCGTTTCGTTGATCATAGGCGTGAACGAGTTGCTGTCGTTGCTGAATGAGCGTGGAATCAAAGTGGCGCTGCTGACTCGCAACAGCCAGAAGTCGATGAACAATGTGCTGAACCTCATCGCGGCAAAGGTGGATGTGGCGTATAGTCGGGAGATCCAGCCGTCGAAGCCAAACATCGATCCGTTCGTGCGCATCAGCAAGGATCTCGGAGTGCCGTGCGAGAACATGCTCTTAGCGGGCGACCACGTAGACGATTTCATCGCTTCTATCGGTGCGTACACTGTGTGGGCTGTAACGCGTAGCCATTCATTCCAGGTCGTGCTACGTTCGTCCCCACTACAGCAAGAGCGATCCGGGCACTTCTCACGTCCCCGTGCTGCCAAGCAAGGACGGACTCTCGCTCATGAACTGCCAGCAGGTTCCGGACTATGTGGAAGAGTACAGAAAGACCCATTCGCGCTATATTCCCGATATGGTGGTAGACGGGATATCGGAGCTACTCGATGCCTGGAGGCTCGTTTCCGCTTAAGACGGCGTGTTTGTTAGTAAAGAGAAAAGAGCATGTGATTCGATGAAACGCCTTTCACTTTCCGTACTGCAAAAAAGGTAAAGAATGAGTGAAGCTGCCGCAGATGTGGAACTGTCCGCGCTGTCCTGAAGTGTAGAAGTTGAAAGAAAAGGGAAATGCCTGTTTGAAGGACAAGAACTACGATGGTGCTCTTCGCTTCTACAGCGAGGTATTCGACGCGTGCATCCACGCTGATTCCTAGGCCATCGAGTATTCGCAATTCAATCCCAAGCTCTTCAGTAATCGTTGCACCGCGCATCTGTTGCTGCACCAATTTGACGAAGCGATGAAGGACGCGCAGAAGTGCGTTTCGCTGGATCCGGACTGGGCAAAGGGCTACATTCAGGTGGGTTCGTGCTACGCGGGTCTCGGCAACTATGTTGAAGCAAAGAAGCAGTACCAGAAGGGTAGGTAAACAAACTGCTATTCATTGTTAGCGCTTTCTCTGTCCGACAACAAGGAGTCGGTCGAAAAGCTGATCAAAGAAGTACCGTTTGATTTACCGCGTGATCCGTAGATGGATGAGAAGGAATCAAAGAATAACTTGAGATGTCTGTTGTTCGGCGATTCCATCAAGACCCTGACTACGCTGGAGAATGGAATCCGCTTCCTCCTCATCGTGTGCTGGATTCTTGCCGTGTTCCCGTTCCTGAAGCCCTCGTTCCGCTCGCGAGTGACTTCGTTCTTCACCACTTGCTACCTGTGCTTGCTCATCATTCACATTTTCATGCAGTACGGTCGGCCTGCGTGGAATCGCACTGTTTCTCTTCGGATCGTTCCTCATTTCTAGTATTGGGCTCCCATCGCTCGCGACGCTCTCGTCGGCTATGCCATGCCTTACATGGCATTCCGGTCTTCTCCGTTCATTGCCTTCCCCATGATTATCGTAGGATCGTTCGTGATTCTTCATTCCCCCTAGATTGTGATTCATGAAGTGGTTCCTCTCTCCCTGTTTATCTACGGCATTGTGAGCACGAAATGGCGTTCGGCGGCCGAGTCGTTCTTCAGTTCGCATTTCACCCGTAGCAAGCTTCGTTCGTGCGTGGACAGGGCCGTTGTGAAGGCGATGGGAAACGACGCCACCTGGTATTCTCGGACGTAAGGGACGCGATTGCAGTGTAATGCGTGTAGACCGACGGAGAAGCAGTACATTGTCAACGAGCTGGTCGGGTTCACGACGACGAGCTTCGAAGTGGCGCTGCTTCCTCTGAGCTTCGTGTCGATCTTCAAGGGACTGCGCGGAATCTCGTCCTTTTTGATCGTGGTGCAGTACCTGATGTACCGCACGTCGGTCGATCCGATTATGGCTGTTTGTTCCGTGTCGATGATTCATCTGTAGCGTGCAATTCAAACCTACGATACGTCTATTAACCGCGCGTTGTATAGTCCCCGTTGTCCCCAGTTCCTCCGCAACGCGTATTTCGCGGTCAGAGGATACGTGATCCGGATGTATGAGTCGATGCACAGAAGAGTATAAGGGTTAAAATGGCTTGTTAAAGAGGGGTGTTTGTTTCCCATTCTTTCATCTGTGAGAAGCTGGGTTCGTTGCTAAGGATGAAACAGGAAGTCACAGATAACGTGATCACGATCAGCAATCTATTTGGAGTGAGTGCCGCGTTTGTCGGTAATCCGTAGTCTGCTCTCGATCAGGTGAATATAACCATTGACAACAACTGCAGAAGCATATTGTCGTGGATCAACGAATGCGTATGCACGCAGCATGCTTCTCTAACGAATAGGTTTCAAAGCGGTCTATTGTAGATACTGCACCCATCGACGAGTTTGAGGTGGTGATGGAAGTCGGAATCCATTCTGTGTTATTCATTGTAGACCGTCCCGCCCCGAACTGCTGAGGAGACCGAGAATCGTGACGAAGATCCAACAGACGATGACAGAGAGAAAGGTGGGGAGAATGAGTACAATGGAGAGTGTGCTTTTTGATGGTCTCGTGATGATCAGGACTCTTGATGATCTGATTATTCGTTTCAAGTTGCTCACTGTGGCCGATTTGAAGAAGGAGCTCAGAAAGGTGGGATTGCGTCCTCGCGGATTGAAGCGCGATTTGGTTCGCCAGCTCGCCGAAAAGGAGTACAATCGAATGGTTGGTATTGGTAAATGCGGGTAATGTGCAGTATAATGAATGGCTCCAGTCCCGCGCGAGTCTTCCCGAATCGTCTGCTCTTCCTCCCAATCCTGTTGTGGTTTCACAGTCATCACTTTCGCCGAAGCGCGAGGCGGTGGAATGTGTTTCGCATGAGAGGGTTGAAGAGGATCAAGCGAAGATGGAGGTGGAGGTGCCTTCTCGGAAGGAGGGTGGTGTTGAGTCTGTTACACCTGTTGAGCCTGTTGAGCCTGCAATGCCTGTGCCCAGCGGGGTTGGAGAGGAGCGTTCTTCAGTTGTGGGTGCTGTGGTTGAGAGCACGTCGAGTCATCACACGCCGGAGAAGGCTTCGCCGGAGAGTGCGCCTGAGCAAGAGGTTCAGAAGACGCCCGAGAAGCCAGCAGTACAAGAATCTGTCACACCGACTGTGTCTGAGGAGTGTACGCCGCGGGCACCGTCCATTCAACCCGCGTCGACGCAGACGCCTCCGCCGTCGAGTCATCACACGCCCGAGAAGGCTCCGGAGTCCCTGCAGCCGATAGTGCAGCAGCCAACAGTCACTTCGATCATGCCAGCACTACCTGTCGTAGCCGACTCAACGCCAACGCAACTCCCTTCAACCAACTCAACGCCCACTCAGCCTCAACACCCTCAACACCCTCAACACCCTCAACCTCCTTCAACTACATCCCCAACTCAACTCCCTCCAACCAACTCAACTCCCGCTCAACTCCCGCCCACTCAACTTCCTCCAGCACAACCCATCTTAACTCACTCAACGCCCACTCAACCTCAACACCCTCAACACACTACCCACCTATCCAACCTGGAAACTCTCTTGAAGGAGGAGGAGGCGCGCCTCGACCGTCTCCGCGACGACCAGCACCGTCTCCGCGAGGGCGTTTCATCTCACAGCACGCCCGTGTCGGACAACCAGAAACCCGAACAGAAGCGAGAGCCCGTCCGAAAGCCGAACGACCCCGTCCCACAGACAGAAACGGTTCCCGCCACGCCTCTTCGCGTGAAGCCATCAGCAAGAGAGGAGTCGAGTCAGCTGAAGGGCGCGATGGAAGCTTCGAGAATATCGCATGAGGAGCGCATCCAGGTGAAGACGCAGGAGTTGCTGCAGCGCGTCGAGGACATGAAGAAGAGAAACGAGGCGTCGAAGCGAAGGAAGGAGGAGAAGGGAATGACCACGCCTTCTCGACCTCTTCCGCCGCAGTCGTCAGAGTGGGTGGTGTTAAGCGCCTCGAAGAGCGTGATCAAAATGGAGGACCTGTCGCTGCCGACGTACGTGAAACCGAAGGAGAATCCGAGCGAGAGGAGTTTCATTTCGTTCATTTCTTCGCCGACCATTTCCCGCGTTCCCTTCAAACCGAAAGAGAATAGTGTTCCGCAAGGTTCGTCGGTCGAGCGGCCTCCGATGCACAGCGAAGCACGACCTGTGGGTCCTCGTCGTGTCCTTATGCATCCAGCCCCCGAGGTGGAGAGCGCGTCGGGATTACCAACGATGACCTCGCTGAGAACGCAGACGGTGAAGAAGGAGGAGAAGCAGTCCAAGAAGAGAGAGAAGATGGAGGGGGTGGCTGTGGAGAGCAAGGAGAAGCGAACCGAAGTGGAAGGCACCGAAACGCCCGTGACGAAACTCCCATCAAACGTGCAGTCAAATCATGAGGAGGTGAAGAGCGAGCACCCTCCGGTGGAGACAAAACGCGTTGAGCAGCCTCCGACAGAGCCGCACCACAGCGAACAGCCTCGTTTGAATGCGCCGGAGGAGAATGGCAAGCCGTGGTACGATCCGTCCAATCTGCCTATGCTGCTGCATCGCCAGCATCAACTGGTGACCCGATTTGTACTGCTTGTAGCGCTTTGTGATGGGTAGGATTTCGATCCGGATATGATCTTTTCAATGGACCCGGTTCTGAATATTCGAGGTGAGTGCGATGTACCGTGGTGAGAAGTAGACCTCTTCCCGGACTACGATGAACAGAAGCATGTACGAGGCTCTTCTGGAGACTGGATGAACAACAACGGCAATGTACTATAGATTTCGTGTTGTTTGTTGCTGACGCAGTTGTTTGTGTTTCGAGGTGTTTCGCCGCGGAATAACGCCCGAATTCGTCACTGTTGTCTTTGGGCAAATACACATTGAATAATGGGTATTAGACGCTGTTCGTGCTGGTTGTGTGTCCTATTCACCCTTTGTTGTACGTTCCCCTCCCCTCGTTTCATCGTAGTTGTTCGTGTATGTTCCGTCAAGTGCTCAGAGCGGCGAGTTGTCTTTTTTGTTGACGATAGCTCCATCTCCATTTCCTGCTGGGATGACTTCAATTCCTCTCTTTCCATTTCTGGCACGCTTCCGGACGGACTATTCTTTGAAAACAACACCGTGTTTGGCACGCCACGCAGTGGACAAGAAAGGACGGTGTATGAAGTGACTTCGGATGCGGACATTCAGAGTCCATTTCTTTTGAGTATTGGAGGTAAGGACGATGCCTCTCTGTTACCATAGTCTACGCTCCACCGTTGGTCATATCCCTTTCAAAAGAAGACGCCTTCATAAACAGAGACGTGTTCTACGACTGTATTCCGATTCACGGTAATACGGTATTCACGTCCTTCAGCATCTCTCCAGACCTGCCTCAGGATTTGAGTATCGACAAGGATCGGAGTTGTATCGGCGGCACCTACACGGGCAGCTACTATGGGTCGCAGGCGTACCGTCTGAAGGGAAGTAATTACTTGGGCGAGACGAGTACTTGGATTACTCTGTATTTCTCTCGTAATCGCATTAACAACGTGTTGACGTGTAGCCACACTCCAGCAGGGACTGAACGCAGTGTTTTACGAAGTGCAGCCGGAGTATCAGTCCATGTTCCGTTATCTTCCCTCGTATCCGCAAGAAGCTCTTATCAAGAAGAAGCAGTGCAAATTGTCAAGCTTAAACATGACAAGTTCAGATATGGCATCTCCATTTTTCTCTTACGGAGTCATGTCCATTCAGATTATGTATTCCGTGTTCTCTGGCTACTTACTCGTGCCCGAGCCTGGTTTCTATTCGTTCCGCATCGTGTACGAGTCCAACGAAGACAAGGTGAAAATCGAGCCTGTTTCTGACGGTTAGGATTGCAATTCGTTCCGCATGTACATCGACAATGAATTGATCGTGGACACCTGGGCCATTCATTTTCCGTCGGCACAGCCCCTGTTCACATCCTTGCAATCGTTCTACATCAGTCACAGCGAGAACCGTTTGTTCAAGTTGGAGTGGCTCTCCACCTGTCCCAAGACTCGATCGATCCATCTGGAGTGGAAGCGACCGTCATCGACAATGTACACCTCGATCGCGGACTCGAGTCTCTTCCGCTCCCTGGGCAATGCCTTCTCCTACGCCGAGCCCATCACCACCTGCAGGGTGAACAAGTACTTCACCAACAGCGTGATTATCGACGATCGTCTCATCGAGGGGTTGTCCGCCTCCGCCTCCGCCTCGCTCTCCTTCTCCACCCGAGACGCACTCCCGCAGGGACTCTCGCTCGATCCCGCGCTGGGCAGCATTTCGGGTTACCCCACGTGCGAGACGAGTTCGCGCACCATCCACGTGGACTTGGAGGTGCACAAGGGTGGCGAGGCGAGCGTGTTCTCGACGGTGATCACGCTCTCCGTGGTGGGCAGTCGGTGCGACGGAAATCGGGTCATTTTTAGTCATTCCACAACCGAGCGCGATTTCGTTCTTCTACAACAACACGGAGATCACGGAGCTGCGCGTGGGCATTCTGACCGAAATCGAGCTGGTTCCGCGCTCGCAAACGGATTACTACTTGTTCTCCGTCACGCCGGCTTTTCCCTCCTTCCTCCGCCTCGACCCCGCGTCCGGCGTGATCTCGGGCGCCGCGTTCTCTCCGCTGCCCCGAACGCAGTTCACGATCCACGGGCACACGACGGTGTCGGTGGTGAACAAGGTGCTGTGGCTGGAGTTCGTGAAGGAGGTGAACGGCACGACCACGGGGGGTGTGGTGGAGTGCAATCACGGAGTTGTCGAGGTGAAGGAAAAGTGGGGGTGTGGGGGGCGAGTGAGGTGTAGAGAGAAGGTGGTGTTGCACAAGGAGCTGAGTGGCGAGCACGTGGTGGGCATCATCACGGACGAAGTGTACGAGGTGAGCGTGACCAACTACGGGTAGTCGAAAAGTGGGGGTGTGAGGGGTAGAGTGGTGGACTGGATGGACGAGGACGGCTTATTGTTCGTGTTCCAGAACAACGTGTTCGTGCCGCACGCAGTCGCCAACCAGAAAGAGCTCTCGTTCGTGGTGAACGCAACGCAGCTGCAGCGTCCTGTCCTGTCCACCGCCGAGACGAACGCGACGATCTACGCCGGTCTGAACTTTCCCGCCATTCCGCTGTTCGTGACGCAGCCGCACTACCCGCTGTCGATCACGCCGCTTCCCGCGGGAGTGAAGGTGATTCCGCGGACGGACGGCACGACGGGGTACTGGATCGCGGGCGTGTTCGAGGAGGAGGGAACATTCGACATCATGGTGACGGCGAAGAATCCCCGCGGGACGGATTCGTTGAAACTCCACATGGTGGTGATGCGTGGGTGTTGGAGAGGGGATTGAGGGGTAGCGAAGGTGCCGCAGCGCAATCAGTTGTTGGCGATCGACAACGGATCGGGCAGCGAGGAGTACGAGGTGTTGTGTGGGAGCGAGGTGTTGCTGAGGCGGCGCGACTACGTGGAGCGCGAGAACCGCGTGTACATCTCGGACTACACGCGCGACGAGTGTTACGTGAAGATTTGTCCGAGGTGTGTGTGGTGGTGTTGAGTGACCGCTAGCCGCAACACGCAGCAGGAGTACTCGCTCTTTCTCTTCGTCAACTCCATCGATCTCGTGTTCTCCTACCGGTACTCCACGCTCCAAGCCTGTCTCACCCAGTCCTTCATCGTCAACGAACTCACCACCGCCGACACGCTCTGGCAGTACACCGTCTCGCAGTACGAACTGCCCCCGCAGTGGAAGGAGCTGGACTTCGACGTGTCGCAGTGGTCCTGGAAACGGGACACCTTCCCGCTCTACCAGAACGACGCCGTGCTCTATCTCCGCAAGTCCTTCGACGTTGGGGTGCCCCCCGTTTTTCACTCGTAGTTCATCTGGTTCGAGTCCTCGCTGATCATTCACATCTCCCTCCTCTGTCGCGAGGGACTCATATTCTACATCAACGGCGTCGAGGCCGGGCGTTTCAACATGGGGTACAAAAACTCCCTCCCTTCGGCGACGCACCTGTCGTCGTCCCCGCTGCTCCACACCATTTCCCTCTCTTCGTCCTTCATGCGAAACGGCACCAACCTGTTTGCCGCGGAAATCCACCGGCACTGTTACTCCCTCACCAAAATCGAGTTCTTCGTAAACGCCCAGATTTTTGGCACTCCGCTGATTCGCCAGATCAACCCCTTCCCCGTGGTCGCCACATCGCGCGACGTTTCTTTTCCCTCCCTCTTTCACTTGTAGTACGCGCACGCTCCCATCATTCTGAACAACTACGATAATACCTTCTATTTCTGGAGTGGCAAAAACAACGACTATATTGTGTACAACCTGGCGCTCCAGCACCAGGACTACGCGAACGTCCTCAGCGTGACGCGCTCCTCCAATTGCTTCCCGTACCGCGTGCGCGTGTGGGGTCTGATGACGGACTACGAAATCGGGGGTATTTTGGAGTCGACCGAGATCCCGCTGTTGGACAAGGTGGTAAGTTCGTGGGAACATGTGAAGCGAATGGACTTCAAGATGGAGGGACAGTACATCGGTTACCGCGGTTATCGGATCACGCTGTCGAAGGGCGTCTCGGGCGCGAATTGTGTTCACTTGGAGGGAATTGACTTCTTGACGACGAAACGCCTGCACTGCATGTTCGAGGGCAACGAGGTGGAGATCGGCGATGTGGTGCGCACGAGTTGTGGTGCGGAGGAAATGGGAGTGCGCGCGCAGGAGTGCATCCGCACGAACACGGGAGCCCAGCTGTCCGCCGTCGTGTCGTACTGTCGTGAGGCGTGTGTGGTGGGAGTGAGTTCGTAGGTGCCTTCCAGCCGCCTCGCAACCACGCGATGCTGTGGCTGACGGTGGTGCTGACGAGTCTGTCCATCCACTACGAGCCGGAGACGCGGACGCTGGTGGAGACGGCGGTGCAGGACTACCTGCAGCTGAAGCCGCCGAGCGTGAGCACGTACTACGTGTACGCGAAGAAGGGCAGCGAGCTGTTCTACCACGAGGAGTTGTACATCGAGGTGACGGTGCCGCTGCTGCTGAGCAACGCCACCTACGCGCGGGCGATCAAGGAGAAGGAGCAGATGGAGAAGGCCATCGGCAAGGTGCTGAACCGCGAGGCGGTGGTGAAGATTACGGACGTGGGGTTTAAGGTGGACAGGCGCGTGCTGAACGTGGTGGTGGTGGTGGTGCCCGTGACGCTGGTGTTGCTTGTTTGCTGTTTTTCCGTTCTTTTTGCGCAGAGGAAGAGGAAAGAGAATCTGGAGAACATGTGGCTGTTAGCGTAGTGGTGTTTGTTACAAAGAGGACAGTGAGCTACTGTAGGTAAGATACCATAACTGTTGTTCATGCCGACGTACTGCTTGAAGCTCTCCGCATCTACGCCTCACCGCGTCTCCGCTACCCTACTCAGCACGTTCAGATACCCGATGTCCACGAAGCACTCGTGAAGGGAGAGGTGTTTGATCAATGGAATGTCTGCCGCTCACACCACGCGTTTTCTCCTACTCTGCAGCGTCACCACGCCGAACGAGTTGAAGTTGTGTTGTCCCGTCGTCTTGAGGGTTTGAATCGCGGGCAAATCTATGCCTCACACAACACTTCAACTGCCACCTTTGATCATGCAGGTACTGTTGCGGAGAGACGACAACAGACCCACCACCTCCTTGCCAGAAATCTTCTTGTTTCCGTCCAGCGCGTGCTCTCCGATCAACAACGTTTCCAACTCAGGCAAATCTGTCCGTGAAGCCCACACACGAAACGCACCATCGATCACAAGAGTTTCTAAGTGCGAGAAGACGTATCCTCCAAGCTGAATGCGTTTCAGCAAGGGGAAGCCAATGATGCGAACACGCCTGCAGTACTTGAAGCACATCGCGTAGTCCTCCGACTCGCCGATGGTGAGTGCGGTCAGACGCGGCAGATCTATGGATAAGGGACGGCGGGTTGGGGTACCCCTCATAACTAAATTGACGTAGTACTCGAAGGAGTGGTTCCCGATCGTGATGGACTCCAACATGGGAAGATCCACCAGACGGAAGCTGGTCTCCTCGTTCGCGTGCTTGCTGCTAAAAGAATAATGACCGACTCGGAGGTGGTGGAGTCGTGTGTGCTTCTCGATGCAGAATGTCGGCACATCGGCGCAGCAGTAGTCTCCGATGACCAACTCCTCCATCAGAGAGTGCAGATCGCTCAGAACCAGACTGCTGGAAGGAATGGTCACCGTCTGGTAGTTGTTGGTGTCATTGATCCAGTCGCCTTCGTACACGAGTTTGCTGTTCCGGTCGTACAGCTCGCCCATTCCCCAACGCTTTCCCTCGCAAATCAGACCTCTATAGTACACGGTATCCGTCGTCATCAGCTCGTGGAAGAGCAAGCCGTAGCACACGGCCGTGTCCTGGATACGGAACCCCTCGTACAATTTGGAGTTGTCCTGGTCGTAGTACACGCCCCAACCGAAGGGAACTCCGTCAAGCGTATCTCCCTCCCAGCGCTTTCCGTCTTCCGTGAGATCGATAATGTCCCACTCCAGTTTTGAAATGTCCTCCAGCGATTTCACAATCCCCTTCTCCACTTCACACACGCACTTCAGGACCTTCTTGTGGAAGTCAGCCACAACGACCCTTCCGTTGATGGATCCCTTCTCCCAATGGACTTGGGTGACCGTATACTGAGGCAAAAAGACAATTCCGTAGCCATCCGGAGCCCCGTCCTTCAACATGCAGTACCGCTTTCCCGCGCCCAGGTCGATCGCCTCTCCAACTGCATACGGGGAGACCGCCATCAGCCCCACCGTAGTTCTCCGTCTGATCTTTCGCCTCAGTTTCTGGAGGAGCCGTTTCCAGAAGCCCATCTTTTCTTTACGAGAAATGAGCAATTGCGTTTCACAAAAGGGTCATTCGGGACACGTACGGCTATATCCTCTGTACACGGGTCTCCTTTTGACATAGAACAGCTGGGAATGCGATGACCATGTCGTAAGAAGTGGACACAACGAGTTGCTAGGTGAAGGCACAGATTGCCGATTGGATTCGTGATTTGGAATATTTCGCTTCATAAAGTGAATAATGAGATCATTTCTCACCACTTGCGGTATTGAAACACCTCCTTCCCTTCATGGCGACAAGTCCATTCCATTCACTGATCCATGAAGTTGAAATGCATGCAGAACGAAATGCGCGTGTTCCCCTTGCCAATCACACAATCCCTTGCTTCTCTCGGAATTCATGTCCATATCCAACCCGATTCCAATCTACAAAGAGCACTTGGGATGCTGCATCGATACGGTTGATGCCTGCTGCTTACTGAAGGACAGTGACTTTCAATGCATCATTTGATTATCCTAGGCGGACTCACTTCCTTCGTGGTCGTCAATTCTCATTCTGGCAGCGTTTTCCCTGATGAGCCGTTTTACTCCTAGAAATCGTGTCAACACATGTTTTGCGTTGCAAATGGAGAATCGAGGGACCATTTCGACATTGCGTCAGCGGAGCCCTACTTCCTTCCGGAGGTGGCAACCACGTCCGAAATGATGGCCGATCGGCAACGCACGTGCATTTTATCGGGACTGACAGACGGACGAGTCGTCCTAAGCTCCTTCACAAATGACGCGGTGGATCATAACGAGTACCAGTTTGACCACCACTGTCCGGTTTCGTCCATCTCGTGCAACAAGTACAATGGACTGGTGCGTAAAGGGTGGTCGCGTGATGTGTAGCTGAATGTCTCCTTTGAGGACAACACGATCGTCCAGCAGCGTATTCCTCACAACGGGGCGTGATCACTAGAGGACGAAGAGAAACACACAGAATTCACGCCCGATTATGGGTGCACGCGCTTGCTTTCAGTCGCACCGAACCAGCTGATGGTTCTGTCGACGGTGACAAGTCACTCGCTCTGCCTCTACGAGAATCAGCGGGCTGTGCTCAGCATTCCCTGTCCGCGGGAACACTCCTATTTCTCGTGCATTGCATCAACTCCCTATGCAACGGTTTGGCTGCACGGAAGACGTGAACTGTAGAACGAGATTGTGGTGGGCTGCAGCGACGGCTGGGTCATGGGCTACGATTTGAAACAGACGACGTCCCCTCTTTTCTCGTATCGCGCGCATTCCTCGTTGAGTGAGATCATCGCTCCCACTTCACCAGTAGTCCCCAAACTGTGCTATGTGAACGAGCCTTATCCCTCCATTTTCAGCTGCTCGTTGGATGGCTCCCTGTTCCAGCGAACCCATACCGGGGAGGAGCGCGAGATTCTCTGCGACCGCACTTGCCTAGCCAGCTGTAGCGTGGAGAGCAACATGGGCATAGTGGGCACGGGGGGTCAGAGTGGCAATCTTCTTGTGGCACGCTACGTGTTGTGTGTTTGTTGTAAGGAGCGTGTGGCAGGAAAGAAACACAATTGCTGACATCCGATCACATGCCAAAAGAAGTCCCGAAAACGGTTGGAGATGAAAACGGTGTTTTTCTCATTATCGATTGCGCGTTCATGGAATCTGCTAATCAACAGGAGAGCAGCAGCGTGAAGCCAGAGGAGCCCGTGATTGCAACGGAAGAAAAGGCAGTGGAGCCCGTGTTAGCGACCTCGACTCAGGAAACGGGAAAGGATGAAACCAATCAAACTGAACAAAAGGAACAACACGTGCTATCCGTATCTCCTCCGAGTTGTGCTGGTACTGGTTGCGATTGCGTATCTTGACGCTTTTAGAGAAGATTGCTGATCCCGAAAGGAGGTCGGTTGAGTTTGTGTCGAATGGACTCACCGGTTGCCACGTGGAGGATGTTTTGGAGGAGCATCTCTCCAGTTTTGTGAATTCAAAGAAGCAGGTGATTATTCTTACGCTCGCCGGTAAGCCTGTTTACTCGTATGGACGAAACGAGGACGATCTTCCGAGTTTGGTCATTCCTGCGTTGTTAGACGTAGATATCACGGGAATCATTCAGGCCATCGATGCCAACTTCACTGTGATGGGAGAGACCCTGAAGTAGTCGCTCCCTCATCTCTTCATCCTAGATACATCGAAACAAAGACCGGGTTCTTTGTTTTCGAAAAGATCTCCTCTTTGCTCTTCTTCTGCTATGCCCCGAAGGAGGGAACGACGGTGCTGCTGATTCGCGAGGAATTCCAGCTGTTGTACCAGCAGATCATCATGCTGCTGTCGATGACCGCCATGAACACTCTGGAGAAGAAGCGCAACTACGACATTTGCGAGCTGCTGGGAAGTAGTTGTGACTTGTCATGTGCATCGTAGATTCCGTGAACCACCTCACGACCATCATCAACGAGAACGAAATCAGTCTGTACTACCTCCTCCGCTGCTACCAGCCGCTGATGATTCAATCCTCTCTTCGCAACCAATTGCGCGATTTGCTGATTAGCATGAAACGCCCCGACACCGTGTAACTGTCTTTCGTTCCTTTGAGAGTAGCTATGCGGGAATCGGGATCAACAGCTGCGTGGCGATCTGTCTCCAGAACAAGCAATTCCCTCTTCAGCCAATCAGTAATTGTGTTCCGTGTCTTTCATGACCAGATCAAGTGCTGATTCAGGCCATGATCACCAAGACGGTGGCGAACCGTTCTTCTGAGGGCTGGATTCCGATTTGTGTCACGGATGTCAAAAACGACGCGTTTTTGCACCTGTATGTGGGATTCGTCACGGAGGAGATGTACGTGTATTTCATCACAACGGCGAACGATCCTGATGTGTTTGGAGTATACAGCGCGATGAAGGACCGCGTGTACAATGTGATGCTGATGGAGGCAATTCACGGTTAGTTGCTGATGCAGTCCGACCGTTTGATTGACCTGTACTCGGCGTACAATTCGTCGATTTCGATCCAGGGTTTGAGCTGGTGTGCCGTTTTAGTGTCAGATGTTGGAATTCCCGATTTGATCCACTTTGTGTACAAGAACGAGATGAACCAGATCGTGATTCCGCGCATGGACGACAGGATATACGACTACCGGGACTACCAGAAGTAGGTGCGGGGAATGAAATGAAGGGTAGTCTGATGAAGCAGTATCAGATGATCTACTCCTACATGATGAAGAACGATGTACAGGTTCTTCCGCTTTCATTATGGAATAGCTTAACGAGTACTACAAGTCGAATCCGGACTTTGTGGTGCATGCGTCGCGACTGGGTTCTTCCGTGTTTATTATATCCTTTTGCTTTGCTCTCTGCATTTCCTTAATCGAACCTCGTTTTCAGCCCCTACCTGAAGATCGGAGATGTGACGCGGACGAAGAAGACCGTTGCGGAGTGGCTGTTCAAGAAGAAGGACCTCATGATCCAGCCGCAGCAATGCTATTGGTGATGTGTTTGTTAGAGCATGAGAACAAACAATGCGCTACGGTTTGACTCGGAAGGGAAGGTCTTCGTTTATGCTGCAACTCAGAAGGCGGAGGAAGTCCGTGTTCACATTCCTGCCCCCGTCAATCACGGTAATGCCTCTGAACGACTGGAGAGGGGAGGAATGGAAGCTACGCGTCATTCCCTTCAACAGCGGCTACACAACGCGCGCGCTTCGTTGCGTACACACGTAATCGACCAGCGATTTGTATTTCAGCAAATCCGTTCCCACGATCACGATGATTCCGTCGTGCGGCAACAGGTCGAGTGCCTACCGCGTTAAGCAACACACTTCATCGCAAAAGGATATCCTTCGAATCATCATTTCCTTCACCTCGCAATCGATGATCAACACCTGATACTGCTTCTCCTGGTAGCTCCAGTTCTTCTCCTCGTCTCCACTGTACAGCGACTGGCGCACAAACGGAGAATAATCGAAGGACCACTTTTTGTTCCCCTTGTGAAACTCTCTACAGAATCACTCCCATTCCCGGATTCCACAAAATCGGAACAAATCGGTTCCCCGAAGTCGTCGCGATGCCAAACCGCTTGTTTCTCACGACCTCGTCGTAATGCACGTAGGTTCCGTAACTGCAGCTGTTCTGCACCGACCCGCGTCCTCTCCCCTCGCCCAAATACATGCAGCTCTTCTGTTTCACCAGCTCTTGCAACATGCACAATTCGGATGGAGCGTGTGAATCTGCAAACCCACCAACATGTTCGAGTTGATACTGGAGATTTGCATTCAGATCTACGCTAAAGCAGCGCCACAAGAGCTACACAACCGATAATCTGCAGCATTGGTTGAAATGTCGAACAGCTTGCCCGCTTCGTACAGGCGCAGCCAATCGTTGAAGAACTTCGATAGATAGAGACGATTCGCCGCGTACACGCTGTACTTGCGGAGATTACCGTTGTATGCCGAGTAAACCGGACGGCGGTCACGCTGGTGAATGCAGGGCACTACGCTAACACGAAAGGAGGAATGCGGGTACAACTGAAGGACAGATCGACGATCTCCACATTGTTGAGGCTGTGCACGTAGCTGAACAGGAAGGAGTCGAAGAGCGGGATGCCGTAGCCGAGAGGGTATATTTTGGTGAAGTCGATCGAGAAGGTGCGGAAGATGAAGTAATCCTACAATCACACTCCCCTCTCAACACTACCATTCGCGAGGGCGCATACAACGGGCTAGATGTGTACGTTCCCATCACAAACTGATCGTACTGCTCTCGCGTGGTGAGCGGGGAGGGCGGTGATTGCGCGTTGATTCTCCGTCCCGTCAGGAGAACGCGCTCGCTCAGCACGCCACGCACTTGCAAGTCATCCACAACGTGCAAAACGTCCATGATGTTCAAACCCAACAGCACATCCGCATTCATGATGGCGGTGAACTTGCAGCTCACTCCGTAATTCCGCATCAACACGTCGAGCGGCTGAAGCATGCTGCGTAGCGACGCCGATCCGTGCTTATGCCTCCTACGCGTCAATGATCATCGCCATGCGCACATCATCTTGTTCGTGCAGAAAACGCGATTCCACACTTCGGGGCGGTTACAGATGTCATAGTCGTCGCGATTATTGACAACAACGGGAAGAACACGCTGATCGAGCAATTCGAAGAACTTGAGCGTGTTGTTCCCGATAACGTAATCCGTCGTGTCCTACAGATGAGCGCAGTGCGACAGACGCACGTTCGAGGGCCGGAAGGAGAGAATGGCGCACAATTCGTAGCTTTTTCTGGCAAACGCTTGGATGTTGTTGTTCTTGATGTAGTAGTCCGCAGGCGTGTTGCTGAAGGAGTCCTCCGCCGGCGGTGGAGAGAGATGGAAGGTGTTCTGGAAGCGGGGAGGAAGTGATGATGATGATTGCCGGGAGAGCGGGGCTGGTTGGGAGAATGAAGTTACGGGTTGTGGCTGGGAGAATGAAGTTACAGGTTGTGGCTGGGAGAATGAAGTTACGGGTTGTGGCTGAGCGAAGAACTGCTTTGGAGCGAAAAGGGAAGAATCAAAAACAGGACGCTGCGTCGCTCGGTAGCTCTCCTGGGACTCTACATTTCTATTCGATTGGACTGGAGTCTGTGTCGGAGCGGGAGTCACAACCCTGGCGTTGGCCATCTCTACAGCGTCATGTCGCTCCACGAATCGTACCACGTCTCTTTGCAGCTCGAATCAGTTCAGAATAATCAATATTCTGCGTGTGGTCACTTTTCGGAAGTGACTCCTTCTCCATGCGTAATGGAGGCGGGATCGCGGCGTTCCCTACAGTCAAGGGTGCTTTTGTCGGTGGAACGTGCAGATCCCTCTTCATCGTCTCCTGCGCTGTTTTGGACAGTCTCGAACGCAGGAGCTGCTCTATCAAGTCGTCATCTCTCTGCTTCGATAGCAGTTGCTCTGCCGACTTCTTTTGCCGATCTGAAATGGAGCGGCGATGATCCTCACGAAACGACACGTCTGGCAAACTGGATTTGCTTTCAGTATTCAGTGAGTTCTTTATCCGGTTCTTCCACAGTCTCTTGTCCAAACTGCCGCTTGAAAGGGTGTTTCCTCTTCCTTTCTGGACGTTTTGATTGATGGAGCCGTTACTAATAGATAGAAGAAGCTAGAATGAAGAAGGAGGAGGAGAGGGTACCATTTCACCAATAACGACGATAGCACAGAGAACAGCGATGAGGATGCATTTGACGTTTATGTTCATGAAAGGAGGTGGGTGGGAAGAGAATGATGCGATTGTGTTGCTGTGAATGGAGAGAGTGAGTGAAAGAAACAGGGCAGGATACAATGATGGGAGCGGTTATAAGAGGTGTTTTCTTCTAATGGGTGAGGGAAGGAGGAAGGAGGTACGGGTCGATTCCAAGGATAGTCGGGGGAAGGGTCGCTGAGGAGGGTGATTTCTTTATTGCAGATGGAGAAGAAGAGGGGGAGGAAGAGGTTTAGGAGGAAGGCGATGAGGGACAGTAGAAAACATGTATGGAATAAAGCCAAGTATTCTCTATGCATTTCCCAGGCATAGAAGGGAATAATTACATAGCAGAGGATCTCACTAGAAATGAGAGGAGTAAGAAATGTATACATGAGAAGACACAGAGCGCGTCCAATGTAGGTGAAGAGAAACCGGCACTTGGGACGAAGCCACGCATCCAATCCTTTGATATGCAACTCGTAGAGGAGAAGAGGGAGAGAAGTAATGCACCCGATAACGGATACAATGCAAGCAACAAAGGGAACAAAATCAAAATAGTAGAGGACAAAATCCGGTACAACATAGAATAACACAAGTGTGAAATACACAATTGACAGTGTGTAAACCACCACATTTATCCATGAAAGCGCAAATCGAAGCCATTTCTCTCCCTCTTCATTCCGTTCTGTTCTCTTCCACCCTTCTCTCAACTCATCCATCTTCTCGAACAATCCAGCGTTCTCCATCTTCACCACAGGCACATTCAATAACGAAGCTCTTAGCGATAGCGAGGACAGTTGCGGCATGTCCATCGCCGTGATCATCATCACATTTCTCAACGCCTTCATGGATCCGTTGATCTCAACCAACGAGGGCAAGTCTATTCATTACCCACTCACTTCATTCCAACTCCGCAGAACCAGGGAATTCCTCTTTCCCTCTTCGCCTCTGAACGTGTCCTTTCCCATATCCACCTTCTTCAACGCCTTCAAATCTAGTCATCACTCTGTAAAGACAATACCCACTCTCAAGCACGGTGTTCTTGCAGTTAACGAAACACCCATCGCCAATACTCACCTCCTCCACACCACAGTCCTTCATCACAAACTCGTTCCAGTTTACAAAACTGCCGTCCCCAATGGCTACACGCTTCAGCTTCTCACACCCACTCACCTCAAACCGACAATTCATCTCCCTTCTACAGCAATTCACTCCAATCTCCACCTTCTCCAAACACTTCAACCCATTAATCACCAGTCCCTTCAGTTGCTGGAGACAGTTATCGCCCACAACAACCACTCTCAGAGACGGGAACATATTCAGGTTCCATCGGTTGATGTCGGGGTCGTTGCACACATTCGCCTTCATCAGAATCACCTCCGCGCTCTGATTCTTGATGTAGAAGTCATCGTCCTTGTTGATCCGCTGCGTCAGACCCGTCACTTCACGCTGAGGCGCCACACGCGCAGGCGCCTTCTCTTCAGGCGTGTTGATCCTCGTCATGGCGACCACGTTCTCAGACAGCGTGGCTGGAGCGATGGCAACACTGCCCACCTTCTCCGCCAACTGGAGCAACAGAGAGGAATTGCCCTTGTTCGTGATGCGCTCCACGGAATCCCTCACGAAGGGGTGCTACTCCTAACCCACCACAACAATACTCACCTTCAACAACGCCTCCACTGACGCTCGTTCGTTCACGTCCTTCACCAAACACTTGCTCACGAAGTCCACCAAGTCACTCGACCACTGCGACGAGGACAGCGAGGGCGACGGCTTGGTGATCACGCGATTCATCACCATCGCCGACGAGCAGTCCGCGAACGGGTTCTTGCCCTCCGCCATCTCGATCACGCTGATGCCCAGCGCCCACACGTCGCTCTTCAACACAGCACCACTCTCGTACACCTCGGGTCCCATGTACAGCGAGGTGCCGCACACCGTCTGTCGTCTGGAGCACGAGTGGTCCAACTGGACAGCCAATCCGAAGTCGCCCAACTTGATCACACCCTGCTCCGAAATGAACAGATTGTCTGGCTTGATGTCCTATACCTCACTCTTCGATTCAGAACCCACGCGGTGGATGACGTTTCGGTTGTGGAGGTAGCCCAGACCCAACAGACAGCAACTCACCACCTCACGCAACTCGTCCTCGCTCAACCGATTCCCACTCCTCAGATACGCTTGGAGAGAGCCACAATGGCAGTACTCCATCACTATCTAATCGTCATTCTGTTAAGCAGCAACATTCCCACAACTCTCCCTCCCTCTGAAGCACGTCGTTGTATCGCACGATGAAGCGCGACACGCAACTCTTCAACATCCTCGTCTCGTTCTCGATTTGCTCCGAATCCGCAACAAGCTTCACCTTCTTGATCGCCACCAGGTCCTTGGAGGTGGAATCCAGAGCCACGTACACCTCGCCGAAGCCACTGCACCTCACACTCGGACGAAAACCAATACCCTTCTCCAAGCTTGCTTCTGATCTCGTAGTTGTCTTTTGAAACACTGCTCATTCGCAATTCTGCCGAATAAAAGGAAAACTGGGGAATAGCGAGTGTAATGTTGGCGTTATTTCCTGTGCATCGCATTACCTAGACTCGAATCTCGCTCGTTTCATAATCGTTGCATTCCTTTCTGACAAAAGCAGCGATTTCCAGTCTTGTGAAGAGAAGTGGCGTAATAGCAGTTGCAATCACCCTTTACCGCTCGTACGATTACATAGAAGCTATTGAACTGCGATTTCCTGACAATCATACCAAATCAACCATCTCAACCCTTTTCAATCCCATTCAACGCGATTCACCTTTTCCAGCTACAATTACGCACACTCCAATCATGAAATCCGCTCAACACCCCAAATGACTGACAACCAAAAACACCCACCCCTTCACTCCCCTTTCACTCTCCACTCTCAATTCATTGCATCCCCCTATCTCAATTCGTGATGTGCCCATCCTCTCCAAACAACACCCTTTCCACACTTCTCATTTGCTACTAATCAACAAAACGATACGAAAAAACTCAAAAACAACCGCAGTTGAAATGCACATCCCCAAGCACCTCTCGGATCTTCTCCATGTAGTCAAAGTGACTGTGAATGCGCTGCGACAAATCCCAGTTCTCCACCCCCTCCACGCGCACTTCCTGCAATCCAGCCACAGAGAACGTCCCCGACTGCACGTGACACGCCACTCACTTCCCTACCTCAATGCGATGCAAATAGTACAAAAACCCGTCCTCCATCGAGTAACCGTTCACAAGACGACCACTCACCACCTGTCGGTACTGCCTCCACTGCTCCACGTCCACCGACGAAGGACAGCCCAGCAACACCACTACCTCTCACACCCCTCACTCTCCGCCACCCTCCTGCAGATACCCGATCTTCCCCTTCTCGAACAGGTGCTTCATCAAGGACTGGACCACGATGCAGCCCACCGAGAAGCTACGCCTCACGCCCCGAACCGACAGCTACGCCACCACACTGAACGGTCGCACCGTCTGACTCTCCACCAGCAGCTGGGCAATTACGGCTCCAGCCACCTCCGCCTTGTTTCGCGCCACCACCCACGCGTTGTCGAGATAGGCGATCGGCGTTATGGCGAGCAGAGCGGGGGGCGTCACGAACGCGCCCTTCAACAGCGTCTGCTTCACCACGCTCGAGACCACCGTGCTCAAGGCGGAGTGGTACTACACGTGAGGGGCCCCAAGAATTCAAACGGCCGTGTCCATCAGGAGCGTGGTGATCTTGGTCAGCACCTCGCTCTCCCACTGGAGGAGATAGCCATGCCCGCCTTCCAGGTCCTTCTCCCACCACGGGTTCTCGGGGTGAAACCCCCACATGCGGAGAACACTCGAGTTGTCGGTCATCAGTCCGTTCACGAGGAGGATGTCAAACGAGGTGGAGGCGCGGGACCAGTCCTCGTCCACTCTAAGACTCGCCGTGCCATTCACGTCCAAGGAGTCGAGAATCATCATGTCCACGTCACTGCTCAGCCGGTTGGCGATCTTCTTCCTGCGTCTCATCCTCCTCCTTCGCACCTACCCGCCGTACCACGACCCTCCCGCCAGCAGTCCTGTACTCGTGAGCGCGAAGCCAGCTGAGGAGGAGAGGAAGGCAGACGTCGCCACCAGCGTGCTTGCAATGGCGCCTCCGCCGACGAGGAGCGACAAGCTGGTCAGGGCAGCGGCAGCAGCGGGAATCAACACGGGGGCTATTCGTGGAAAGAAGGAAGTGGAGATACCCGAGAGAGCGACACATGCACCGGTAATGGCGCCGGCAGCAATAGTTTTCCATATCTTGCCTTTTCTCTATGCGTTAAGTCGATCAAGAGAAGAATACGGGAACACGCTTCGCCTTCTCGGTGAGGGTTGAGTTGTCTTTGGAGAGTCGCTGCACAACCAGATGAAGGTGCTGCAGAAGGCGCTCTTCCAGCGACAGAAATATGAAATATGGAATTTGAAGAGCGGAAGCGAGCCGAATGAGCGTGCAGCGTGTGATGGAATCGTACGCGTTCTGTAGCATCATGCGAATCGTGACTTCCATAAGAAAGCAGAGATTCGTAGAATAGCTAGGGAGACTAGAGTGATGACACAGGAATGGAGAGGTACTATGAATCCACTTGCATGGTTGAATGCAACGATGACAGCGAGTCCATGAACTAGAGATGAGAGGCTTCCGGGGTATGACACTTCCTTGTTTGAGCGAATACTCTCAAACTGCATGGCATCGAATAGAATGAAGGATAGGCGTCCCTTTAGGAACTCGCGCGTCTCTTCGGTGGCTCCATTCCAGACAATGGACTGCAAGATCACCGTAGCTGCACCATCAGCGAGGATAGCATGATATACCATAAAGGAGATCGAGCTGACCCTCATTGCGCTGTTTCACCAATTCCACCGAGATGCTTCACATAAAGGAAGTACTGCAACTCTACTGCTGTTTGCAACGCTTGTCGGTCGTGAGAATGACTATTCCTCAGTGACGAGAAACTATGCCCACCTTTCAGCAATTCGATGACTACCTCATCGTCCAAGCGACACGGATTCATAACCAAAGAATACCCGCACTTGATCACGAATCAGGATTCCCGCGGGAATTGAGTGTGCCGTCTAAGGAATAACTGGTTCGTCTCCGCGAGCAATGAGCGAGGACTCGGATCCGCCCGTTGTGGGCATCGATCTGGGCACTTGCTATTGCAGTATTACGATTGGGAAGGATGGCAGAGCGGAGGTGGTTTCGGACGGGGGTTCGAAGACAATTCCCTCTGTGGTGACATTCTATGAGAACAGAGTGGAGTATGGACTCACGGCAAAGAACAACCGCTTGAACCCGGGAGCCATGCCCGTATACGAGCTGAAGCGACTGCTCGGACTCCCCTACAAGGTGTATCGGTCGAAATGCGGGATCGATTTGACCACCTACAGCGTCTTGAACGAGAACAACAAGATTGTTTTGCAACTGAATCGTGACTACGAGAAGAATACACGGATCTATCCGGAGCACGTTTACAGTATGTTTTTTTCCTATTTTGCCTCTCGCGCTTCGGAAGCATATGGATCCATGATAAGAGACGCGGTAATCACGGTTCCCGCTAGTTTCACGCCGATACAGATCCATGAGACGATTGTCGCTGCGGAGCTGGCCGGGTTGAACGTGATGGAGGTGGAGTATGAGCCGAGTGCCGCTGCACTTGAGTGCAAGCCGCTCCTTCCAAGAGGCGCACAGTATGCGTTGATCTGCGACATGGGTGCAGGAACAGTCGACATAAGTCTGCTGTCGATAAAGGAGAACAAACTGGTCGTTCTCAACACATCCGGAGATCCATGCCTTGGCGGCTGTGACTTCGATATGGTGCTGGCAGATCTGTTCTGCCAGAAGCTTATGGTCCTCAATCCCCAATTCTACATATCGCGCGCCTCAAATCGGTACATCCGCCTCGTCCAGCAGATGGAGAGTTTCAAGATCCAGCTCTCCTCAAAGAGGAGTCCCGACGAAACGATCGAGCTCCACGTCGATTCTCTTCTCGGAATCGCTTCGACGGAGGTGGTGACGATCAGCGTGCAAGAGTTCATCGAGGCGTGTTACGAGCTATACTCGCGCATTCTCCGCGTGGCAAGGAAGTGTATCGAGGAGGCGAAGATTGTGTTCCACCAGTATGATTGCGTGCTGCTGGTGGGCGGGAGTTCGCGTCTGCCGGGCGTTCGCGAGGGCTTCATGCAGGCGTTCGACTTGGACAAGGAGCACGTGATTCTGCCAGACGACCCGGATACCATCGTGTCGCGTGGGGCATATCGAATTGCGGTCAACGCCTACTACAAGAAACGCGCCATGCCGACGACACCTCTTCCCATGGCGCAGAAGAAGGGTCTGGCATTCGACATCTACTACAGGAAGGGACAGTCCACCAAACTGGCGCTCGAGAAGGGGAATGATTTGCAGGTCATTCACACGCACACGTTGTCCTTTCTGGAGGACGGTAATCGGCTGTACATGTACATCGACGATAAGCGATTTGGCTACTTCGATGTGCCGGTCACAGACTTCAGCCATTCCAACGAGGCATCACACACGAGCGATGCGGAGTCTGTGAATCGCAAGAAGAGCAAATACAGTATCGAGCTGATTGTGGACGAGCGCCTGGAGCTCCAGCTGCAGTTCAGCGTCGGGGAGATCAACGGGAGGGTCTCATTCATCTATGACAACGACGTGTCGCAGGAGGAGCGGAAGCGAATCGCGACGATCAACGATCTGTACTCCCTGTTGAATCGATTACGGAGAGAGCGCAGAAATGATGGGCAGGCCCAGCAGCGTGTGGCGGAGTGGGAGAGCATGGAGGCCGGGAATCGACTGAAGTGGTGCAACAATGACATTGAGGGAATGGTTGGACTCATACATGAGACTTTTGCAATGTACTCTGTTTGTTTGGCACTGTGCGTCTTTTGGCGGTTTGTTCTCTCCGTTCAAAATAGCGCCATTTTTCGGCAAGGACGACTTGAGCTCAAAGAATGCTTGCTCGTAGTCTCGTTGGATCCCTTTGCCGTTGCGCCTGCGTAAGGTACATTCCGTTTGTTGCTCCTTCATCCTGAAGACTCCCTTCGTCATCTTTGTTCTTGAGACAGAAGGCGACTGCGTAGCATTCCGCTACGGTTTTGAAGTGTAGAAAGGCGGCGGATCCCGTCTCTGCGAAGGAATTGGCGCTGAAGAACGCCATCAAACAACTGGAAGCGCAATACGGCAAGGGGTCGGTGATGAAGCTGGGATCGAAGGAAAAGCTGGATATTCCCGTCATTAGCACCGGATCGCTAACGGTGGATCGTGCACTGGGAATTGGCGGCTTGCCTCGCGGACGCGTGGTGGAAATCTACGGACCGGAGAGCAGCGGCAAGACGACGCTCGCTCTGCACACCGTGGCACAGCTTCAGAAATCGGGCGGCACTTGCACCTTCATTGATGCGGAGCACGCGCTGGATCCCGTGTACGCGTCAAACATTGGCGTGAATATAAACGATTTGTACATTTCTCAGCCCGACAGCGGCGAGCAAGCCTTGGAGATTGCCGATTCGCTGGTGCGGAGTGGCGCTATGGACATGATTGTGGTGGACAGTGTCGCCGCACTGGTGCCGAAGGCGGAGGCGGAGGGAGCGATGGGCGACGCGCACATGGCTCTTCAGGTGGAAGTGCTCTGTTTGGTTCATCTGTAGGCCCGATTGATGAGTCAGGCGTTGCGAAAGCTGACAGGCTCTCTGTCGAAGTCGAACTGCTTGCTCATCTTCATTAACCAGATCCGGCAGAAGGTGGGCATCATGTTCGGAAATCCCGAAGTAACGCCTGGTGGAAACGCGCTGAAGTTCTACAGTTCCGTCAGAATGGATATTCGTCGAAAGAGCGCGATTAAGAAGGGCGACGACGTGGTTGGCTACGAAACGACCGTCAAGATCGTGAAGAACAAGTGTGCGCCTCCCTTCCGCGTTGCGAGTTTCGACATGATGTTCGGAACGGGCATTTCGTATGTTGGCGAGGTGCTTGACCTGGCGATTGAGGAGGGCATTCTGACACAGTCTGGGGCGTGGATCGCTTACAATGGCGAGAACATTGCCCAGGGGCGTCCCAAAGCCAAGCTGTACTTGGAGCAGAACCCCTCGTTCTGCGACGATTTGGAGAAGCAGTTGAGGGAGAAGTGGAAGGAGGAGCGCGATTCCACCAATTCGTCCTCAGCGGCAGCGAATAACACAGATGCGTGGAACGTGAAAGGAGACATTGAAGAGTGTCGTGTTTGTTACAAACATGCGATTCCGTTTCGGTATCTACAGTGTCTACAATATCAACAATGTCCGCGGTCGTGGGCTCGGATTGGGTGGACAGTTCCTCGCTCGACTCCGTTGAATCGTCCACCAAGTTAATCGGTTCATCCTCACTCTCTTCTATCTCCTCAACAGAGGGTTCCGAATCACTGCGCCGCTTCGCTCTCTTCAAGAAAGGTCTCCGCCTATCCAGTACCGGCGAACTCGGTGATGAACTGGAACTTGCGTCATAGTGTTCGATTTCTGTATTAGGTCGATTCGCTGATGAAGATAAGGGAGGGAAGGACCGATTATCAAACATCCCAGGAAAATTGGTGTAGTGATCATTCAGCATCTGCGATTCTTGATGTATGGATGCAAGAACTTCATCCGAGGATGAGGTAGAATCAGAGTCGTCGCTCGAAGCTGTCGCAGCTGTTTCATCCGACTCTTCACTGTTAATCTCGATAATCGTCCTCTCCGAAGGCTTCTCCCGCGGTTCTTCGCCCCTCCTCGCGCGCTTCCATTGCCGTATATGTGTTCGCGTCCCCGCACCTCTCGCACGCGTCTCTGCACCTCTCTCACGCATCTCAATCTCCCTCGCTCTCGCCGCAATTCCTCTCTGCACTCTGAGCTCTCTCTCGCGCGCCTCCGCCTCCCTCGCGTGTGCGGTGAACTCCCTCTCATACACGCTCGAATCGATGGCGTTCTGCACGATCTGACGCACCTGGCGACTGTCCAGCGAGAAGAGCTGCGTGTGCTCGCTGCACGTCACGCCGTCACGCCACTCTCACCTGATTCCGTCGATGTCCAGCGAGTGCAGAAACGCCATGTGATCGGAGTCGTTGGGCAGATTCACCTGAAGACGCAGCTCCTACGATCGACCCAATTGCCGGCGCCTACGCTGATGTTGTGTCGCATGGTGGAGTGTTGTGGATCCTGCAGCGTGAACAGGTCCTTCAGGTCGTCGCGCGTGAAGTGCTTCGTGATCGTCTTCTTCTCCACCACCTGCTTGTTCACGCACTCCTTCCACACCTGCCGCGCGTACATCTTCTCCTCCACCGTCCCACACGTCACCAGACGGTACACAATCACGTCCTTCTTCTGACCGATGCGATACCTGCCGGTGAGTCGTCCTCCGCACGCCTACGCGCGGTCGATCGCCTGGTCGTCCACCGTCGGGTTCCAGTTTGGATCGATGATGATCACGCGATCCGCCTCCACGATCGTGATGCCCTCGCCGCCAGCGCCCACCGTGACGAGCAGCACCTTCGTGTCGCCCTCCTTGAACTGCGCCAGCGACTCATTGCGCTGGTTCGTCGACAGCTGTCCGTTGAAGTGAAGCGTGGAAATGCCCTTGCGCGCCAGACACTCGTCCACGATGCACAGCATCTTCAGGTACCGTCCGAACACGATCACGCGATGCTGCGTCGCCACCAGGTTCTCTACCAAGGGAACGATCACGCCCAACTTGTTGCCGAACGCGTACAGCGTGCGCGTGGGAACCTGCTGCAGGAACTGACGCAGCTGCGCGTACGACACCTTGCGCTTCTTCGGCTTCTTCGGCCGCTCTCCGCCCATGAAGGAGGCGAGGGTGGAGAAGCCTTGAGACTCCTCGGCGTGAACTCCGTCCGAATCGCTCCAATCGCTGCCCGTGTCCATCTCGCCCTCGGAGTCGAATAGCTGCTCGAACACGGCGCCGTCGGGGACGGAGGGCGGGTCGCTGGCCTCGCGTCGCACCCACTCGCTGATGGTTTTGCGCTCGTTCTCGTTCAGCAGCATCACGTGGTTCGCTCTACGATCAACGCAGCGCTAAACACGCACATCTTCTGCAGGACGATCAGACAGTGGAACGCGTGGAGATTCATCGTCAGCGCGCGCCGCACGCGGTCGGAGTACAGGAAACACTTGTAGATGGACACCTGACGGTCGTTGAGCCGACTACGCTGATCAAGGGAACAAACGCCCTACCACCACAGCACGATCTCCGTCTTCTTGCTGATCATCGGACTCGCTTCGCCCTTGAACACCTCGCTCTTCTCGCGCCGCAGCATCACCGACGCCACCAGGTCGTGCAGCTCCTGGGTGACGCAATTCGCCTTCAGCTGCACCTCGTCGCTCGCCTTCTTGTCCTGCCCCTCCTCGATGGGCGTTCGGAAGTGGTGCGTGAACTCCTCCTTCTTGCCGAGAAGGCGGTGATCGCACAGCCAGTCCATGAGATTCCAGATCTCGAGGAGGTTGTTCTGGAGCGGCGTGCCCGTGATGAGGATGCGGTGGTGCGCGTGGATGGTGCCCATGCACTTCGACATTTCGGAATCGCCGTTGCGAATCTACGGTGAAGGGCAAGCGGAGAGCAAACCTTGTGGCCCTCGTCGAGAATCACGTAGTCCCACAGCCGGTACTCGAAAACGTCCGCGTTCCACATGGAGTAGAGAAACTGAATGTGCCTCCGCGTCATTCCATAGGTCGTCAGCAGCACGTAGAATGACTGGTGGAGCAGCAGCCGAATCTCTCTCTTGCGGCTCTCCTTGACGCCGTGAAACAGCAAAACGGGCACATCTACGCGTTACGCATCCAAAACGGTGCCACGGGTCCAGCTTTTAAATGCCTCTTCCCACACCGTAAGCACGCTCGCCGGGACGATGAGGAGACAAGACCCGATCTGTCTGGTCTGCATCAGACACTCCAGATACACGACCACCTGGATGGTCTTTCCCAATCCCATGTCGTCGGCCAGAAGGGCGCCGCCATACACGTTGTGGTGCATTCTCCAGAGCCACTGCACGCCTTCGATCTGGTGAGGGTACCTAGCTCCATGAGCACGGAAAGAATGGAAAACAGTCGTGTCTTCACTTCTTCGGGGATGTTGAGTTCTTCGACGTTTGCGCTGTCCGTAGCCATCGTATGTTCAAAGGAAACAAGGGTGGATGAGACTACGGCGTCAATCGCGATGTCCGTCGGTACTGCGCTCCAAGTCTCAGCCGGTCACAGAGAGGATCCTTTCGTCGATTCCAGTCAGTCGCAACGCCCTCCCGCCCAACGGCAACAAAAGTGTGGGAACAAACAATCCGTCTACAAACCATTAGAAACGCTCAAAGAAGTCAAAAGTGGTCATTCATCGCTGCATCCTGGCTTATCGTGCAGCGATATACGGTCTTTCCATAGAATCATAGTCGATCATATGGGGAAAGAATTGTAATCATCCCACAATCTCACGCGCACCTACCTTACCGAAGAACCTAGGATATGGTGAGCTTATCATTCCCTAACTGAACTGACAACGAGAAAGGGGAGAGTTTCTCACTCGCTTTCTGCACCTTTTAACACGAGTGGAGTCCTGTCACTCCACCCGAAGTACGAAGATGCAAAGCACACAATCATCACACCACCTACCTCCCAAGGGAAGAAGCTCCCTCGCGACTACAAGCGATGAGTGTCTTTGTCAACATCAACGACGCGGCAACTGGTGCTTTATCCAGATGCAAACAAACAGGTTGTTCAGACCTGCTGCGAGAGTTCGATTTCGGCAACGGGAACGAAATCATGTGGATCCAGTCCTCATGACTCAGTATAGTTGCCTATTCAAGTGCATGCTCAGACAAATGCCTCAGTAAAATCACGGGAATGGATTTCATACTCGTCATCTATTTCCTCTTCATCGCATGCTCTCATCACACCACTTACCCTGTCCGGTCGTCCAAGATCTAGAACAATGTTAGAGAATCCACAATTCTATGACGGAACACCGCATAAAACCGAAGCAGACAGACTGTTCCTTTCGTCGTTGGTTAGTTCCTCAACTCCATTCAATAGAGAGTCGGGCTACCTTAAACGACAGACCAGGCTTCAGTTACATCGTTAAATCATTTGCCCTTGGCATATTAAGACCGTCGATGTAGTTCATCATAAACAACACTCGTCACAACACTTACAGTCAATTCCCTCCAGCTCCAGGCGGCGGAAACTACAAACGATTAGAATGTGTCCATTATGGTTTTTCCACAATATCCACGCTGCAAAGCAACTCATCCGGAGTAGGAATATAATGGCAGGGTGGGAGCAAGCTTGCGCGAGCTCAACCATCCTTCACTCTAGGATCTGCTTGCTGCCTGAGACTTCACCAACGCGGTAGCCGGGCTACCTTCCATGGCGCGCAAGAGCGGGAGTCACGAGCGACTACAGTCCGAAGACCGCCATCCAAGATCGTCACCGCCGGATCCACAGTCAGTTTTGGATGTTCACTTACTTGACTATCTACACAATGTTAACTACACTACTAATGTGGAAACCACGAGACAGATTAGCACACTAGCAAGTGCACTATTGCTCTCCGACGAGCATACGGTGGATAGGAAATGCTGTATTCAAATCGCATATATGCCCGTCGGATTCGTCACACACAAGATCAGAAGCGTTACTATCCTATCATCACGGAGTATATGATAGGGGCGAGCAAATCATCACGTCAAGAAACGCACAAACAAGACCACACCACATACCTTAGCAGGAGCGCAGAAGCGTCAACTCCCCCAAGCCATTCTCGAGGAAGCAAAAGTAATAATGAAAAAACACCACACCAACCACCACGGAGTGCAATGAGCGGGAATAGAATGCGCTCTCTCCGCCATGAGACCACGACGTGAAATCGCCGTGTTAATTCGGTTCACATTTCGGCGGTGGGAACGCACGGAAGCGCGCACACGGAAGGGAGGGAGGAGGGCGACCGGTTGGCAACAAACAGGGCAAAAGTTAAGCGAAGGGAAAGTCCTCCTTAAAGATAGATGTATCGAAATGCTCGTTCACTGTCGCAGCTAAAACGGAGAAGTAGTTGGAAACAAACTTGGTATCCCTCATCATGGCCATTTGCACGCCGAGATCGTCCTGCCCCTCAGCAATCCTACGCGTGAGAACGCAATTTGGCATCTACTCCTTCTCGATCAGATTCGGTCCAAACACGATCATGAAGGCGTTGATATTCATTTTGTTACTCTCCACCAGTGACAGTTTATATACCAGCGTCAGCAAAAACATGAGGGTGGAGAAGTTCGGCGCGGGGAGACTGCGTATCAACTCCCACGCCTTGTCCACGTTCATGTTGTTCTCCTGCTTCCCCAGAGCCACGATCGGGTCCCACAGAGAGGGCGACACCAATGTCGGTCTCAATTGGCGCAGGAACTCCTTGATGACGTCTATTCGTCACGGTTCAGCACAACACGCACTCGCCAGCACATCGCTCGACGTGACGCGGTTAATCGCCTCGTAATCGCCCTACGCCTAATTCCGTCCACAAACACGCACTGTCGACAGCGCAGCACTGAGCACGTGTTGTTCGTCCGACGCGCCGGACTTCCTGAATATGCCCTCCAACTTGTAGCCCTCCTGCTCCACCAGCGCGTGCGACAACAGCAGCAAAACCCGCGGGATGTTCGCGTGGTGCTTGTACGGCGCCAGGTCGCGCAGCTGGAACGACCCGCCCGCGCTGAGCGCGTTGGAGAGCGCCGACCCCTCGGACACGTTCTTCACCAGCTGCGCCTTCTTCGCCGCGTCCACGCTGAACGCGCTCATCGTGGAGAAGTCGAGACCGCGCTTGCTGCCCGTGCGCAGGCTCTTCGATTTGAGGGAGTTGCCGGGCGTGGAGGTGGGCGACGCCAGCGGCGAGTTCAGCGACCCCGAGACCTTCAGCGACATGGGAGGCGTCGACACGGTCATCTCGGCGCCCGCCAGACTGTTGTAGAACTGCGAGGTGGTGAACACCTGCTTGTTGAGGTAGCTCTCCAGCGAGCGCTTCATCGCCGGGTAGTACAGCGTCGTCGCGTTGTCGTTGTCCGCGCCGCACCGCACGCCGATCTCTTCGATCTCCTGCCTGCACAGCTTGTACCAGCGGATCCAGTACTGCAGGAACTGCATCAGGCGATAGCGCTCCGGCGGCGACATCACCGCCATGTCGATCGACTTCAGCTTGCTGCTGGCGAAGAGCTGGATGCCGTACAGGTCGCAGTGCTCGTAGCCCTCGCGTTCGATCACGTACCCGATGCACAGCACGTCCTACGACTCACTACACTCCCGCTCTCCCACGTTCATGTCCTCCAGAGCGATCTCGCGCACCTTGTTCTTGTTCGGGTTCACGGAGCTCCACGTCAGGCGGAGCAGCGACGGGTCCAGCCGCACGATGCGCTCCTTGAAGTCCCGCGAGTCCGCCGTGCGCACGAACACCACCACGCCCTCCAGCATCGACTCCAGCATCTGCGTGATCGCGATGTCCGTCACCGCCGACGTCGCTGTCCATCACACCACCCACTCGCACCTACGGATCTCCGAGTGCCACGCGTAGCAGTTGCCGCTGGGGGGCAGCAGACCGTGGAGCAGGAGCACCTCGGCGGTGTTCTCCACACGAATTACGTCGCTCACCGACACGCCGTCGAACAGCTCGCGCGCGATGATGTGCTTCTCGCCCTCCTCCATCTCCTTGCACGCGCTCTCGAAGCACGCCATGTCGAACGCGCTCGCGTCGCCGCGGTCCCTGTCGTTCAGCAGCTCCAGCTCGATCATGCACGCCAGACCGCCCACCACGTCGTCCCGCCCGATGCGCTGGTGCACGTAGTTCAGCAGGTACTTCAGCAGCGCGCGCGACGGGTGGCGCTGGCGGATCAGCACATACAGGCACTGGAAGCCCGCCACCTCGCTCTCCCCGTCGGGGTTCTTGTTGGACTGCTTCATCACGAAACACAGCACCTCGTCGAAGATCTCCTGCGACGAAATCGACTGGTACGCCACCTGCTCCAGGATCGACCGGCGCTGCTCCTCCACCGTGTTGGTGCCCTCCGCCTCGCCCACCATCACGATCATCATCCACATCAGAACCTTCCGCTCCAGGTCCAGCACCACCGGCACGTACAGCGACGACAGCGGGTGGAGCGGCTGCAGCGGAATGCGTCCCGTGTACGACACCAGCTCCGACAGCGAGAACTGGTGGAACAGCCGCGACTTCTCGCGCTGGAAGAAGATCGACGCGTAGTACGCGAAGTCGTACATCTCCAGGTCCGAGTACACCGTCACCTCGGGCGCGCTCGACGCGCGGCTCTCCACGCTCTTCTCCACGCTCTGGCGCGGAATCACGGGCGACTGCGGCAGCGACGAACCCGGCGCTGGAGACAGCAGCGACTTCTGCGACGAGCCCGGACTGTTCGGCGCTGTACGTGAGGGGTGACGACTCAGCGCCACGGGCGGCGTGCTGGCCTTGCGCTCGCTCGCGCTGTCGTACGAGCTGTGGATGCTGGCAGCACTCTCCTTCTTCGCCGACGCCTGCTTGCGCTCAACACGCAGCGACGCGGAGGGCTTGCGGAGAACGGGCTTGGCGTCGTCGGTGAAACTGACGGTGCGGAAGATGCTGGCCGCGGGGTCTAGAGTGAAGATGAAGGGAGAAGCGTACTGTGCGCGAAGTCCCCCAGATCGAACTCGATGAAGGAGGAGGAGGAGGACAGGTCCATCTGTGTCGTCAGGTCGTTGAACAGGTTCAGGTTGATGCCGCACTCCTGGAGAATCCGCTGGAACGCGGGCTGCTGGATCTTCAGCTCCTGGCGCGCCACCTCGATGGACCACTACGCGTCATCGCGCACGCCGGAAGCAACAATGTCGTAGGGAGTGATGGGGAAGGTGGTGAACACGTTGCGGATGTACAGCGGCAGGATGGATCGCAGCAACCGGTTGGCTAGGCGTCAGACGCGGCGACGAAAGCGACAAATGTTGTCAGGCTGCGAGTTCTGGATGGAGAGGCTCAATCGCGGATTCTTCCTCCGGCGCAACGTCGATGCGTCCGCGTCCTTTGGCTCCCCTTCGCTACGATTGGGAAAGACGGAAATGGAATACGTAGTGTGTTTTGACTGATTCGATACGTTCGGACTTCTTCTGGCGACGCGAACCACGTTCTCAAGTTCCTGCGTGCTTGACCGCGGCAGCACCGAATCGCTGGGTCTGTAGCTCACGCGGTCCTTGCCAACCAGCGGCAGCACGGGAGTCAGATGATCGAACGGTGCGTAGCCGTGGCTCCCGTCGAGGGCTTCGACGTAGACCCACCCGTTCACGGGAATCGTCTTCACGAAAACGACAGCATCTTTCGCCAAATCGATTTCCTGCTCCTCGCTCTTCGAAAACGGCGTCTTCACCTTGCTGCACTGTCCGTTAATGAAACTGTCGATAACCACGAAACAAGGATATGTAGAAGCAAAACACGTCCGATATATCACAGTCGATTTCTAAATCCTTTATGAGGTCTTCGGAAGCGCCGGTGCTGGGTCTTTCGCAGCACGCGTAGCAATGCTTGACATTACAGTAGTATTGGTTCTTCCTTCCGGGGTAGGAGCACTCATACCACGTATAGCTCTGCATCGCGGACATGCTAGGGGTTTATTCCCTACTCAACCGTCAAACCGAAATCGGGCGTGGTTGCGGAATTCGCGAAAAGCGCCCGTTTTGCGGCACTTTCAAACTGCATTCGAGCGAGGAACGCTGCGCGTGAGTCTCCGGGATTGCCCAAAGAAGTGCGCCATGACCGTTTTGTTCCCATTCGTCGCCATCGTCCTCTCACTCTACGTCACAATGCGTTCGCGATGTCATATCTAGCTGTACAAAAGGAGCCATGACAGAGGGGAAACGCAGGACACGGTCGGAGTGACCATTCACAAGGTATCCTCCTTTCTGTGCGTGAATGGCGTAGACACTGAGAGAAGGCCGATGGTACGTGATTCCCCTGTCTCTTTTCAACCATTCTTCCCTCCCTCAGCTTCTCGTGGATTGCGTGACGCTCGTGTATGTCGCAGGTTGCACTATCCGATTTCGTTGATCCTAGCCAACAGTGACCTTGTTTCCCCCGAACCCTTTTTCCTGTTCTTCTACTCCTGCTATTTCGTGTACGGAGCCTATCTGCTACTCGTTGACGCGGATCGAAGAGGAATGTAGTCCATCGGCATGCCGACCACCTTGTAGAGAGAACAGTGTGCACGGGTTCAGCGGCTGCTTTCCGTTCATTATCCACAGCATGGTGTACATTATCGTATCCTCTCGTTCGTGGGATTCCCCGTAGTACTTCACTTCCGCGCTGAGAAAGATATTCAGCATCGGCCTGCTCTGCGGGTACATGTATTACAACAAAAGGAAGTGGGTGCTGTCATTCATCCTCACGTGTAGCAGTCGTCTCTTCCCCTTCTGCGTTGCAGAGGTGCTGCTTTCCCCGCTCCTTCCCATATTCATCTCGGACTACTGGCTTCGCACCGTCGTCATACTGTCCTTTTTCGCTGCTCTTCTCAACTACTTCGTGGCGCTCGATGTCTCAAGTGACGTGTAGAACTTCCAAGAGGGCACAGTTCTTCCCATGTCGGAACAGAGCGAGTGCAACCACTTCAGCGAGTTCCGTTCTCTTCACCTTCCTTACTCCGCTTTGTAACAAACACCCCATTCAATGTCCAGTTTCACATCATCCAAGTCGTCCATATCCATTTCGTCCACCACCTGTCCTTCTTCCTCAAAGTCGTACAGCGCGTCCTCCTCGGGATCGTACACAGGAGGCTTCGGACCACGCTTCTCCACTTCCACCTGCTTCTTCGGAGCGGCGAACCGCTTCAGCAAGTCGAAGGTCGCCAGCTTCAGCGACATCCACTCGCCTCGGGACCACTGCACTACGCCTTACACCACCAACACGCACTTACCCGCCTGGTAGCCCGAGTTGTACGCCGTGACGCAGCCGCGAACGAAACCCTTGGGGTTGTACAGATACATCGCCAACACGGCGCCGATGACGCCCAGAGCGATATAACGATACTTGTTGTACCCGTCCTCGATCTTCTACTGATGATCGTCCCATGTGGAACCAACCTCCACGGAAATCAGCGGGTAGAACACGCCGAAAATGCCCTTGTCGTCGCGATCCAGGTCGGGGAAGATCCAGATGCGATAGCCGAAGAGGTAGCAAACGAGGAAGATAACGAAGCGGATCACCTCCAGTGCGAGCATCGCTATCAGCAGCACGATCGACGTGTAGAATACAATGTTCTACAGTGAACGGCAATGACAGCCACTACCTGAAGGAATCTAGGCCAGATGCGGTATGTGGGAATGGCGATGACAGCGAGAAGAGTGAGCGCCGTCTTCAGGTATCGCATTCCCTACACCTGAGCATGTATGCACACCATTACAGCGGGTCCGTCGTAGTCCCACGAGTACACATATTTCTTATCCCAAATGAGATTGTTCTCCCTGATGATTCTTCTGGCGTTGTCCGGCTTCTTCGCAGGGTGCAGTATTTTGTTCTCCATGAGGCAGTCCATGATAATCTCGATCGCCTGCTCCAGCTGTTCTTCGGGAATAGCGGGCAGTTTCGCCTTCTCTCTGTTTTCCTTCTCCATGAACCAGGCGTCGATGTGCTTCCCCTTCGAACACTTTGAATGCTTCTTATACTCTCCTAGGACGTAAGTCCGAAACACGGGCATCAATACCATCGTCAGTGTACATAATCTCAACAACGTCGTATTTCGTCACGCCTTTTGACCCAAACAGGGCATTTGCAACGCACATTACGTTTTCTTCGGCAGTGAGATACTATTCTTTAGCCATTTGCGTTCTTTTGTTACGTCATTTAACGCCGCGATGGGATTGCCATCCGTACTCATTTCACCTTTTGATCCTACTGAGAAATGGGAATGACAAAACGGGCGTTTCATCGCTCGCGAAATACAATTCTAGAAGGAGGGAACGGGTTTGCCACAAACACGGAATAAAAAAGAATGACACTTAGATATAGACATCTCTAATCTTGACACTACCACGCACGAGCTTCCTCTTCAGCGAGAAGAGGACAATCAACAGCGCAGCCACAATGATAAGCACAACAACGACAATGATCAGTATGTACAAGTGGAGGTTAAAACACTTGTCGTCGATCACCTTCCACTCCACCCCTCTCTCGCTTGCGCTGCAGATGATCGTCCTCTTCCCGCTCCGACCCCACTTGGAGCAATCGATCTCCGCAGACATGCCCACATTGCCGCTCGGGTAGTACTCCGTCGCCTGACAGTCCGGGTACATGAACACCAGCGAGAACTCGAACTGGCACGATCCCGCCGCATTGCTCGCCGTCACAGTGAAGACGCCACTGCAAGACTTGGTAACCATGCCCGATATGATACCGTTCGACTCGTTCAGGGTGAGTCCGTCGGGCAGAGAGGGAGAGACGGAGAAGGAGTCCACCAGGTTGGTAATGGTTGGAGTGAGGGTGATTGGCGTGTTGACGGAGTAGAAGGACTCGATGTTGTAGTGAAGATTCGATGGAGCGAGTTGAGTACAATGGTCGTATTGAATGTCACCAAACACTCCATTGAAGCAGAGTCTGTAGGTGTATCCACTGTAACCCTCAGCACAACTGTTTTGCTTGATCGATTCTTCTCCAGACTCAACAGCCTCATAACCATCCACAGCCTCGCAGCCGTGGTACTTGATCACGAGGATGATTGAGGCTGTTGTGGAGCCAGCACTGTTTAAGGCAGTGACGGTAACAGTGGCGGTCACATTCTCACTCACACTTCCACCGATAATGCCACTCGATTCATTCAACGCCAATCCTTCAGGAAGAGAAGGAGAGACTGAGTACGACTCAACTGGATTCGTTACGGTTGGAGTAAGCGTAATCAGAGTGTCAACGAAGTACGATGACTGGACGTTGTAGCTGAGATCTGAAGGAGCGAGTTGAGTACAATGGTCGTATTGAATGTCACCAAACACTCCATTGAAGCAGAGTCTGTAAGTGTAACCACTGTAACCCTCAGCACAACTGTTCTGCTTGATCGACACCTCTCCAGACTCAACAGCCTCATAACCATCCACAGCCTCACAACCGTGGTACTTGATCACAATCGTCAATGGCGCTGTCGTGGAGCCAGCAGTATTCATGGCAGTGACTGTAACAGCAACAGTCACATTCTCACTCACACTTCCACTGATAATGCCACTCGACTCGTTCAGGGTAAGTCCGTCGGGTAGAGAAGGAGAGACAGAATACGACTCCACCAGGTTGGTAACGGTCGGTGTGAGGGTAATCAGAGTGTCAACGAAGTACGATGATTCGACGTTGTAACTGAGGTCAGAAGGAGCGAGTCGAGAGCAATGATCATACTGAATCTCACCAAACGTACCGTTAAAGCAAACACGGTAGGTGTATCCACTGTAACCCTCAGCACAACTGTTCTGTTTGATCGACACCTCTCCAGATTCAACAGCCTCATAACCATCCACAGCCTCACAACCGTGGTACTTGATCACAATCGTCAGTGACGCTGTTACAGAACCAGCCGTGTTCGTGGCGGTCACGTTAACAGTAGCGGTCACATTCTCACTCACACTTCCACTGATCACGCCACTTAACCCATTCAACACCAACCCTTCAGGCAGAGAGGGTGACACAGAGAAAGAATCCACTGGATTGGCGACAGTCGGTGTAAGCATGATTGGAGTATCGACGTAGTAGAAGGGTTCGATGTCGTAGCTGAGATCTGAAGGGACAACTGGAGTACAATGATCGTATTGAATCTCGCCAAATGTGCCGTTGAAGCACACACGATAAGTGTAACCATTGTAACCCTCGGCACAACTGTTCTGTTTAACTGACACTTCTCCAGATTCAACAGCCTCATAACCATCCACAGCCTCACAACCGTGGTATTTGATCACGAGAGTAATCGTAGTGCTTACAGAACCAGCCGTGCTCATAGCTGTCACGTTAACAGTGGCGGTCACATTCTCACTCACACTTCCACTGATTACGCCACTCAACTCGTTCAATACCAAACCGTCAGGCAGAGAGGGCGATACGGAGTACGACTGAACAGGGTTCGTCACAGTGGGCGTGAGCATGATCGGCGTGTCGACAAAGTAGAATGGATCAACGTCGTAGCTGAGATCTGAAGGGACAACTGGAGTACAATGATCGTATTGAATCTCGCCAAATGTGCCGTTGAAGCACACACGATAAGTGTAACCACTGTAACCCTCCATGCAACTGTTCTGTTTGATCGACACTTCTCCAGATTCAACAGCCCCGTAACCATCCACAGCCTCACAACCGTGGTACTTGATTACAATCGTTAGTGGTGCTGTTACAAAACCACCACCGTTTGACGCGGTCACGTTAACAGCAACAGTCACATTCTCACTCACACTTCCACTGATCACGCCACTCGATTCATTCAACGTCAATCCCTCGGGAAGAGACGGAGAAGCGGAGTACGACTGAACAGGGTTCGTCACGGTCGGTGTAAGCATGATCGGCGTGTCAACGAAGTAGAACGACTCCACGTCGTAACTGAGATCTGAAGGAGCGAGTTGAGTACAATGGTCGTATTGAATGTCACCAAACACTCCATTGAAGCACAGTCTGTAAGTGTATCCACTGTAACCCTCAGCACAACTGTTCTGTTTGATCGATTCTTCTCCAGATTCAACAGCCCCGTAACCATCCACAGCCTCGCAGCCGTGGTATTTGATCACGAGAGTAATCGTAGTGCTTACAGAACCAGCCGTGTTCATAGCTGTCACGTTAACAGTGGCGGTCACATTCTCACTCACACTGCCACTGATCACGCCACTCAACTCATTCAACACCAGCCCGGATGGCAGGGACGGCGACACTGCATACAACTCCACCAGGTTCGTCACAGTGGGCGTGAGGGTGATCGGCGTGTTGACGTAGTAGAACGACTCCACATCGTATTGAAGGTTCGACGGAGGGAGCTGGAAGCAGTGATCGTACTGAATGTCGCCAAACACTCCGTTGTAACACACACGGTAGGTGTAACCACCGTACCCACTCATGCATTCTCCTTCTCTCTTCTCCGTGCCGTGCGCGTACGTCGTGTTGGTCGTCGCGTCCACGCAATCCCTCATTCTCTCCACCACCGTGATCACCAAGTCCTCGTAGCCGTGTGCCTCAAATCCGCTGATCACGAACACGTTCAGCGACGAGTCGATCTCCTGAACACACAGCTCTCCGCTCGCGCCGTTGATGGACACCCCGCTGGTCAGCGACAGCGCGTGGTAGTCCGGCGTGAACAGCGACCAGTACCCCACGTTCACGCCCGCCGGGACCGTCGGCTGCAGACAGAAGGGGTCGGAAGGGCGATAGAGCGTCTGGTCGGGGATCGCGAAAGAGAACGAGGGCGTGTACTGCCGGTAGCTGTGCACGGAGAAGGAGAGCTCTCGGGCGCGCACATGCGCGGACTGCTCCGCCTTCATCGTCACGCGCAGCGACGAACCGAAGTGCTTCAGGTGCGTCTTCCAGCAGTACGAACGCACGCCCTCCACCGCCGTCGGCTCCGTGTAGTCAACCGTCTCGCGTCGCAGCTCACGTGTCTCCGTCACCTCGTCCTGGCTCAGCACACTCACCTCCAGAATCGGAGGCAGCGACGACGCGCCGTCACTCACCAGACACACGTCGCTCACGTCCTCCGTGCTGCGGTCGCCGAACGCAAGCGTCAGGGTCACAGGCGCATTGGCGGACACATCTGTCTCCCACACGGTCGAGAAGTCGCCGTCGAATAGGCTGGCGAGCGACGCGTCGTACGAGAACACGGCGGAATACGAGTGGTAGTCCGTGGTGTCCAGGACGCGGAGAGTGAGGTCAAAGACAGGCACGGTCCCTTCTGGGTAGGAGGCCAGGGACGTGGATACGCACGCGACGACCGTGTTCACACCCTCCTGCAGAAGGGTGGCGGGAAAAACAGAAGTCGACCAGAACGCGGGCGCGTCGTGCGACTGCTTGTCGATGTCGGAGAAGACGGCAACGCCGTTCAGGAAAAGGGATAGCGGAGTTGTCGAGCGGTATTGCAATTCGACGGCTTGCGCTCGCTGGGAATCCTGGAGCGAGAAGGTCGAACGGAGGTACAGGTAAGGGGAGGACGCGGAGAACGGAAAGGACGTTGTTGACTCCCAAGTGGAATCATCGTAGGAAGGAAGCATGAGGGACGTGACGTACGATTCTTCGAGAGCGTACTTCCACACGTGGTAGTTCGCGATAAAAGGAGTCACCAAATAGCTCACGCTGAAGGAAACACTCGCCTTTGAAGGACCCTTGTAGATCACATGGGTGTGCTCCCACTGCGTTGTCGAAATGCCAAGAATAGCGCGCTCAATGCATGGGGAGTAGGTCAGCGAACCAATCTCGCAAGACGTTGTCGTCAAATGGCCGCTGAGCACGACCTTGTATTTCATCTGCGACACTCCGACGGTCAGCGAGGACTCGGTGACGGGCAGCTCCAACAGAGGAACGCCATCGAGCGACTCCAGCGATATCACGGTCAAACGATCTCCCGATAGACCCAACTCGTTCTGGAGGGAAAGAATCGAGGAAGTGTCGATCACTAAAGAAACACACAGCGGACTTGCACTCGTGGAGTTCGTGCACTGCTCAAAATTGTCTATGTCGCCCATTGCATCCAACAGAAAGTCTTCCTCTTGAGCGGTCACGAGAATCAACAAAAGAAAAGAAATCAGGGAGTACACTACGATTCAAGCACAGTACTGCACTTCTACATGCAATTCTTCCACTTTTCATCTTCGATTTCTAGCGAGTTAACGAACGAAAAACGGGTGCGAAAAATACGGACCATTTCGATCAAACGGATCGCGCCCTTTTTCGTCAGGCAACTGAATGAAACTCCGACCGACAAGAAGCGCATTGTTCTTCTGGTCCAATGAGTCCCTCCATCGAAGAGAAGCTTCCCAGCGACATTCTAGACGAGATCGTGGTTGCGGACCAAACCCATGTTTTGGAGTACTTCGAGGACGGCGATTACGATGACAGCGACTTGAAGTCGTTCGTCGACCAAGTGCGTACTCGCCGTTTTCGTTAGTTCTAGTGCCGCAGCTTCGATCTCATTCGAGCGCACAACACCTACACGAACTCAGTGGCGCACGCCGCGATTCTTCCCCGAGTCTACGACGAAATGAAGGAATTCCCGAACGCATGCTCGTTTCACGCTGCTTCACGCTTAGGAGTACAAGAAATTGGATACGCTCACGGAAGAAGAGAGAGCGCGGTACATGGAGAAGGGGCTACAGATTATGGCAGACGGGCAGTTCGCCCTCGTTCTCTTGGCAGGAGGTCAGGTACCGGTTTGTTTCCCTTCTTATTCTGAGGCGACTCGCTTGAAGATGGACATGGTGAAGGGCAACTGCGACTTCGGCTTCCCTTCTCGTACTGTCTCTTCTTCCCCTTGAGCTTAGACAAGTCGTTGTTCCAGCGACTGATGGAGTCCATTGTGCGCGTGCAGCACCTCGTGAAGGATCGGACTGGCGTGGGTAGCTTCTATTGGTAACTGGATTAGAAGTAGAAATCCGTCTTCCAGTCTACATCATGACGTCCGAGTTGAATCGCAAGGAAATCGAAACGAATATCCTTTCGTCCTGCTTCACATCTCCTTGACGCCACTTTTCGCAACGCATCAGTACTACGGCTTGAATCCCTCCCAATTCGTCTTCTTCTCTCAGGGATCCCTGCCGTGCGTGGACGATCGCGGCCACTTCATCATGGAACAGAAGCACAAGGTAACGCTTCTTCTCCTCCTTCACATCAGATTGCCGTATCGCCGGACGGGAGTGGAGGCGTCTTCTTCGCACTGGACAAACATCGCTTCACCTACCAGTGGAAAGCGCAGGGAATCAAATACGTCCAGATTTTCGGAATCGACAATGCAATGGAGATCGTACTCCTCCTCCTCTTCCCTCACCGCTAGCCAGCCGATCCTCTCTTCCTAGGATACGCGACCACCCGCCAGAGCGACCTGTGCGTGAAGTGCGTGGAGAAGTGCTGTCCCGAAGAACGGCTGTCCGTGATCACGCAGTACGGGGACCACCCGCTTCTCGCCATCTTCTCCGAGATGCAGTACCGCCAGACCTGCAAGCGCGACGAGGACGGTACCGTCGGTGGAGGGAGCTGAGGCGTAGGAGAGATGGTGTATCGGTACGGTTTTGTGTTCGATTCCCTCTTCACCGTTGACTTTCTGCTGGAGAAGTGCTGCGAATCGTCGCTGCCCGCGTAGTTGGCGTTGCTTGCGTCGTTTCACTGTAGTTGCCACATCGTGAAGAAGGCCATTCCGTATTTCGACACGATTTTGGGAAGGACGATCAAGCCCATAAACCCGAACGCGTACAAGATGGAGTACTACTTGGCCGACGTGCTGCCGCTGACCACGAACCTCGACGTGTTGGTGATCCCGCGCAGCGAGTTTGCTCCCATCAAGAACCCGCCGGGTAGGTGTTGTGAGCGTGAGTGAGGGTCAGGAAAGCCCGTTGCGTCGCCGGAGAAGGCGGTGGAGCGCGTGAGCGCGGCGGAGGCGGAGTATCTGCGAGCGTGGGGCGTGGAGTTGGGCAGTGCTGTGAGTGGAAAGGTGGTGAATGACAAGGCATTGAGTGGAATGACGGCGAATGGAAAGGTATTAAGTGGAATGACGGCGAACGGAAAGGCATTGAGTGGAATGACGGCGAACGGAAAGGCATTAAGTGGAATGACGGCGAACGGAAAGGCATTAAGTGGAATAACGGCGAACGGAAAGGCGCTGGAGGTGTCACGGCTGGTTTCATTGCGGGAAGAAGGCCTGGCGCGATTGAAGGGAATGCGCTTGGAAGTGCCGTGCTGCGTGGTGGCAAGGAGCGAAGTGAAGGGGGAGATGGAGGTGGTGAAGGAAGGCGTGGGCGTGTTGAAGGAGAAGGTGGAGGGCTATTCTATCTATGTACTATTGTAATTACATGGGTTGTGTGTTCCTGAAACAGTGGAATGAAAAGCGTACCATATACAGAAGATAATGCACAACGCAATCACGATTGCCACAATCACACTAGCGCTCAGCATCAATAGAAACAACTACTTTTCGCGATTCTTTCGATCCGTTATTTGCTTCAGGAGATCGTTTACCACGGGAAATCGGCTTGTGATGCCCACAACGCGCCCTCTTTCGGCCTCTAACCGCTTCCCTTGCTCGATGAGATGTGTATGTGATTCTGCCGCCTGTCTACGCATAATAGAAGGTGATCGGAAGGACTCCAAGTAACGATCTGCCATTTGCAGGGAGGATCTCGCCGCACTGCGCTCCTTTAGCAGCTGCTGCATCTCGGAATCCTCTTTGGTCATACTACAGTTTAGGGCAGTCAGCACGGCGACTTGTGGACGTTGGACGGCTTCAGCAGATTCAAACGGTCCAGCTTTATCTGCATATTCTCCTACAATGAATGCGTGACACGGAAAATCACATTAGCTCGGTTGTAATCCCTGCAGAAGTCGCGATACACTGACCTCTGTCTCTACGCGATGATCGGAGACACACGGAGTTACCTTCACCATCATAGAACAGGTCGCGTCATTTGAAACCTCGGATATGCTGGACAGCTCCCCCAAAAGACACTTGTACTACTCGTCATCGATTCCATGTAGTGCAAACGCGTTGGAGCATCGTTTCCAGTTCGTCGATGATGACATGTCCGCAGCTATCCTGTGATTCTTCAAATGAGCTACAGGCAGAAGATCTCACCGATATCGGCCGATTTGCTGTCGAGCTGGGAGATGTACCTTGAGAAATCCTGCAGGGATTGCTGCAACTGACAGAGGGGTGGATCAACGTACTTGGATCCTTGCTTCCAACTGCCGAATGTCCGCTAGTTTTCTGTTCCACTACGATTCATATTGCACCGAAAAGGAGTACATCTTCCATCTGTCTGACGAAACGAAGGGATTTCTGTTCCGTGCGTGGAACTCACGATCCACATCGATTCTGTTTCTCGCTGACCGTTGTGCGGGAATGATGTGAGTATCCGTTCTTTCACGCGGAACAAATCGTCCATTACACTAGCAATCACTGGACAGGAAATGAGGATCAGCAACGGTGTGTTTTCCCGCGCCTAACACACGGGAGTTTCATCCATTACTCAACGCTCAAGATATCAAATCGTAGAGTGGTGCTTTGCGCAATCCAGCATCCCTGGCAGCATTTCTTCTGCATTCTACACTCCTCTGCATACCCGCTATCTTTGTCGTCTTGGATTCCCGCCCTTATCTTATAGGACCCTTCTTTGTATTCAGGAGTCTTTCTAATCACCGTGTTGCTCTTGTTGCGTGTTTCATTCCCTTCCCGATTATGCTGGACTCCACTTCTGAAACATATGTTCATATCATCTCATCGATTCTCGAGAGCGTTGTCCGAGAGAAGGAGAACGTCGGTGTGGTTCAAAACCGTCATGGGTAGGATCCCGTTTCAAATCGTGTTTCCTGCTTCACATCGCTGACCAGACCTACCATATCGGTTGAGGATTACTTGAGGAGGTGAGCGTGAATCGCTTTTCTGAGGAATAGAGTGTTCGTGTTCTCCCGCTGTAGTCCAGAATCGCTCGTCCTCTCTCTGATCTACATTGATCGCCTAATTCAGAGCGATCGAATAGAAGTGAATTCACTGTCTATTCACCGTGTTCTCATCACAAGGTGGAACTCGCTTCTCCATCTCATTCCCTAGCGTTGTGATTGCCTCCAAGTTCGCCGACGACGTGTTTCTGACGAACGAGTACTACGCGCATATTGGTGGCATTTGCGCTGAAGAATTGAATCGTTTGGAGATTGAGTTCCTGGACGCGATTTGCTTTTCCCTGTTCGTGACTTCAGAGGACTATAATCGCTACACCTCTCTCTTGTGCAATTATGCCCTGATGAACCCCTACACCCTCGCCGACTCTGCTGCATTTGCCGACGACGAAGAGAACAGTCGCTGTTCTTCCCAACCCTGTACCCTATTGAAGAAGGAGCTCATCAGTTCCCCCTGTAATGTGACATGCGCTCTTTGCGAGAGCCATTCCTGAGATGTCTCTGTGTAAACTATGAACTTTCTGACTGTGTGTGCTGCAAACACGTCACTTACAACAACCAGAAGATTTCTTTTTGTTGTCAAGGACTCTATCCGTGACTCACGCACCACGAGCACGTACACTTTGTCGGGAGTCTCGTTCTTCACCTCTATCAACTGGAAGCCCGTCTTGGTATTGGATTCCATACTCTCCTGCACCTTCAGTGCTACGCGTAATTCACCTCCAGCGCACCCACCGATGGACTTGAAAAGGTCTGTCACGCCCGCTCCCGTCATCGCGCTCGTTTGGACATAGAGAAGCTTCTCTTCTTGACAGAATGCGTCAATATCCTATCGTTAACTCCAGTCCACGTCGAAACAGCTTGGTCCACTTGTCTCTCCCTCACCATGTCGCTCTTGTTTCCAGCTATCACAATGACTAGTCGTCACGCGAAGGCAGTGCGCCCACTTATATTCTCGTCTGCGCACTTGCGGATGTTATCTAGCCAATCTGTTTTCACAGCATCAAAAGTAGCCTAGGCGTCACACGCTCTCTCCGCGCATCACCTGCTGTGTAAGATCAAAAACAATCACGGCCGCAGCCGCTCCGCGATAGTACAGCTGATTGATGCTTCTATATCTTTCTAGACAGTGACCCGGGAACAGAGAACGTCACCCTGACCGGCCGTATCCCAGATATCGAACTTCACGGTCAGCTTCTCATTCACGACCATCGTCTTCGTAAAATAGGCCACTACACGTAAATCCAAATGTACGGCGCAACCTCCAACGCTTGCGATGTGATTCTTGGTGAACTTGTCGTCGACAAAGCGAGATGCCAAAGATGTTTTCCCCACGGCGATATCTCCGACGATAACCATTTTGCCTTTGAACACGAAGGATGACATTCTCCCGGATGATCGATTTGGAAGCGAGTGCGTTTCCGTCGATGGAGTGCAAAAATCGGCGCCATTTCGTGTGTGTTTGAAGAAACGCAAATCAAGAGTGAAAAACTACGCACTGCTCGTGAACGTCATGGGAGCAATCACCTTCGCTAGATAGGGACGGTCACTGCGCTCAAATACAGTGCAATGGTCAGGTCGATTGCTCCAGTCGACGAAGTCATCGACAGCGACGGGCGAATTGCGGTTCTGCTGCAGCCGCGTGGCCAGCGAGCCGTAGGAGCTGCCCTTCGTCACGATGAGGTAATCCGCCCGCTGCAGGATGAGGATATCCATTATGGCTCTCTTTGTGAACTCCGCCATCTTCACGCCTCCCAAACGGTTCTTCTTTGGCGCCGAGTGACCGATCGCATACTCGCTCACCATCACCAGACTCTCGCCGTACTTCTCCTGGAAGAAGTGAACCACGTCCACATTGTCGGTGGAGAGGAAGATGTACACGTCGGAGAGCGCCAGCCGACGATCCGCCATGAAGGACGAAACGGCGTCAATGAACTGAGGCAGATCCTCCTTCTGCAGGAACCGCTTGTCGTTGTAGAACACCGACCTTCCGCCGATTCGAACCTGAATGCCGATCATCACGCGCTGGAGAAGGCGATGCACATACGCGTTGATTAGCGAACACAGCGGCTGCTTCGGTTGCATGGTGTACTCGTAGAGTAGATTTGCAGAATTCCGAAGATAGGGCGTAGACTCGTCCCACAAGTGAAGATGCTCCAATGTCGAGCGATACGCCTTGTTGTTCAGGAAGTGCGTCGTCACGTTTGTGAAGCAGTCAATTAGCAGCGCCTTCTTCCGAGTCAGATGGTTGAGATGATTCCTCTTCAGCGCTCGGCCCTGAGCGAGTGTCGAGTACATGAAGAAGAACTGTACCTCCTTCTTGTCAATGGTGTTGTTATAGAGAAGTAAGGGGAAGGGATCGTAGAAGTAGTTTTGGTACATGCTGAAGTACGTCACTACAATCAAGAGAATACACATGCACTACTTTGAACTCCACGTCCCGTAGAGAGTGCCGCAATGATGCAGGACACAAGACCGATGATCACGTTGGCTAGACCGGACTCTCCATTCGGCTGGTATATGATGACTGAATGCGTGCTGCTGATGTTCTTCTGCAGCGCGTTTATCGATTCCAACAGGTTTGAAAAGAGCGATTCTTGTTCGGTTGACGGAACACGCATTCCCGGTTCTGTTCTGTTGTGACTCACTGCATCATGCGAAGATATTGGATCAATAGCAGCGAATGCAGCGTGAGAGAAGGGAACGCGATACGAAGCTCCCGAGTTCCAGTTGACGAGCACAGTGAGGAGCAAATTGGTCACGATCACAATGTGAACGATCAGAAATACTGTCTACGCCATGAGCACGCAAATCCGCTGTCGTTACCCTGTTCCAGCGCTCCATTCCACACGTTCGAGACAACAATAAACCCAAGAAAAGAAACCGCCTATCCCCCAACAAACAGCAATTACATGAAGTCATCACCATAGTCGTCATAATGGTCTTCGTCCTCCATCTGGTTCTGCCAGCTGTCTCCAGAAACCTTGATGGTGGCCATGTTCTTGCTCTTCTTCTTGCCCTTCTTTGTGGTGACTCTCTCGTCCTTCTTTCTCTCCTCCTTCATCACATTGCACGTCGAGGACAGCTTCTGGAAGTCGTCGCTCGTCAGCATACCGCCGCACTGGCGAATCGCCTGCTGAAGGAACTCCAGCGTGTTCGTCGCGTTGCCGCACTCGTTCATCTTCTTTCCCAATTTGTACGCCAGCTGCTGGTAGTCCGTGATATCGTTCAGCTTGATCATGTTCAGTCCCTTTTCTGTATCGCTAATGTATGCTACGGGTGAACGCGCGAACACTCAGCTACTGTCGTCCGCCTTGCCGCCGAACATCTCGTCAATGATCTTTGCGTCCGCATTCTCCGCCAGTCTTCTCAGACGCTCCTTCTCGGCAATGGGGTCGTCCAGAGGCGTGTCCATCTACGATGAGAGCCAAACGAGAGGACTACCTGAGCGGCGTGAACGCCACGGTTCTCGTCGTACTTCTTCACCTACGCATTACTCCCACGTGGAGCGTGCTACGGGCGCCTTCGCAGCCGCCTTTGACTTCATTCTGTCCTCCACGCGGATCTTCTCCTCCTCAGTGACCTTTCCCTCTCCGTGGCAAATCGGGCACTGGCCGTGAAGGAACGGCATGTGCTTTGGGCAAAAAGGATATCTCAACACGCTTGTCCACCACAGTGTTCTGGTTGAAGAGCTTTTCGGCGTCATCCTCCCAGTTGTCGGCTACCGTCTCGTTGGCCACTTCCGCCTCCCAATCGTCAGCAACATCTTCCTCTGTCCATCACCACGACCGCCAGGACCTCTACCCCAAGACATGATTTCAGGATTTCCGGTTCAATACAGCGAGAATTAGGAACTAGTGGCTGAAGGGTTTGGGAGTAACGGGAATGCGGCAAATCTCGCAGCGGTGGACAACTGGCTAGGGACGGGGTTTTCGTATGAATGGGAGGTGGGGTTGTGACGGATATGAGTCTATTTGGTGGTGGGAGTGTTATCGCCTTGCTTTGTGTGATCATCCTCCTGATGTGGCTTATATAGCTCTATGAACAGTCTCTATGAAACGGTGTCATCTAACCCGCATTGCTTTCACTGCCCACTTCCTCGTATCACTCATCACGAACAAAAGTGTACTCTGGCTCCATGATACGAACAGTAACGAATCCAGATTCACGTGGCATGATACTGAAATGCACTCGCTTTCAAGCACAATACGTTTTCCTTCGCGCACTTCACAGTAGTTTTCTATTATGGGCAGTTGCATGTCTTCTCCGAACGATGCAGGTTCCCTGCAAACCCAGGCCACAGTAGATCAGAATGGTTCCGAAGAGGCCGCTCTGATCTACCAGGGCAACATGGTCATGGGATCGAAAATCACTGTCGCTTCGTTTCCCACCACTAACCCCTAGTTATCCTTTGAGTGCAAGGATCTCCCTCGCATGGACGTACTCAGCAAGAGCGACCCGTTCATCGTCGTGTACGAGCAGAATCTGTCAAAGCAATGGAACGAGATTGGCAGAACGGAAGTCGTTGTCAATTCGCAAGCGTTTTCTTGATCGATGCGACTCACGGACAGACCCGCTTTCGTGGAGAAGATCCTAATGACGTACAAATTCGAGGAAATCCAGAGACTGCGCTTTGTTGTGTATGACGCGGATTCTGAGGGTGATTCGTCCCATGTTCGTCTCGCTTTTATGATTTACAGGTAGCTCGATCTGTCGAAACAGGATCTCATCGGCGACTGCGAAGTCGACGTTCCCAAGCTCGTTCACAGCCTTTCCGTCACCACCCTGCCTATCACCCTGAACAAGGCCAATCGCGGCAGCGTCATCGTGAAATGCGAAGAGCTCAACCAGTCATCTGGCGATTTGGTGATGACCTTCGAGGGCAAGGGCGTTCCCTCTCATTCCTTCCTCCGCATCATGGATATCCTACCACGCTCCCTTCTCTCGCTCCTTAACGCCACGCGACAACGAGAAGAACGGTCTGGTGCCCGTGTTCAAGAGCGAAGTGTGTTCGGGTCAGTGGAAATCCATTCGCATCGACGTCTCGCTTCTCTGCAACTGCGACTACGTCCTCTCTACCTCGCTCTCTCACCACTAGAATCGTCCGCTGGTCCTTCAGCTCCTCCAGTTCAAGAAGAACGGTAACCACGTGCTCTCGGGCGAGGCGCGCACCAGCGTCAACTCCCTTCTTCAATCCGTCGGGCAGGAGTTGCCGCTGACGGGCGAACACGCCTCCGGGTACTTGTTCTCTTCCCTTCTCATCGTAGCGTCATTCTCGTGAAGGACTGCCGGTTCGAGGAGAAGGCGTCCTTCCTGCAGTTCGTCCAGCACGGACTCGAACTCAACTTCATGGTGGCGATCGACTTCACGGGCAGCAACGGCAACCCGTACCAGCCGTCTTCTCTTCACTACGCCAACCCTGCCATGTTCGCGCAGGGCCAGTTCAACCAGTACTCACACGCACTCCCTCTCACGCGCAGGTACGAGCGCGCCATCGCGATGATCGGCAACGTCATCGAGTTCTACGACACCGATCGCATGTTCCCCGTGTACGGGTTCGGCGCGTGCATGCCCGGCAGCACCACCGCCAACCACTGCTTCGCTCTCAACTTCAACGAGACCAACCCTGAGGTGCCGGGCGTGGCGGGCGTCATGGACGTGTACCACTCCGTGCTGACGCGCGTTCAGTTGTCGGGTCCGACGCTGTTCGCTCCCGTGCTGAGCAAGGCGGCGAGGTGAGTGTGGAGACGTGTCGTGAGAATCAGCATTGCGCAGGCGATCCGCGCGCAGCGCGACAAGTACCTCGTGCTCCTGATCATCACCGACGGAGCGATCCACGACATGGAGGACAGCATCCGGTCGCTGGTGAGCGCGTCGGAACTGCCCCTGTCGGTGCTGATCATCGGTGTGGGGAACGACGACTTCTCATCGATGGAGGTTTGGGCGGGAGTGGAGCGTGACGGGTAGGTGCTGGACGGGGACGAGGAGAGACTTCATGTCGGGTCTATGTATGCTACGCGCGATGTAGGGGCTGATGCGATGATGAACGGTAGATTGTCCAGTTCGTGGCGATGAAGGACGTGGAGACGCAGCCGCCGGAGAGAATCGCCCAAGCGCTGCTGGAGGAGATCCCGCAGCAAGTCACCAGTTACATGAAGATGAACAGCATTACCCCGTCCACTCTCCACACCGCTTGACGTTTTTGAATGACCGTGTTTGTGTCGGGTGTTTGTTGGACACGTGCTTTGGAACTGTGTTCATCATTTTTGTCTTCTATCGTTCTCGCTGTTGGTTGAATTCAAATTGGCATTTGGTAACCATTTGAATTTCGTATTCGTTTCGCAAAGGAGTTAGACAGTGAAGGTTCTTCTCTAAAGGCATGAAAACCCCATGTCGTCGTCTAACTGGAGTAACCGGTATTGTGCTTTCCGTGTTTATGCTGCTAATTCTGTATTCAATGAGACTCCTGTGATTTCCTCTCGCACTCGTCATTTCTTAGGGTTACGGAGGACTTGGTGTGGTCTCGCAACTTCCATATACTGCAGCCAGCCCTATGCGACAAGAACTGCAACTACCTTTCCATCGACGGGAGAGTCCTAACGACTTTCGCAAACGAGTATAAGATGTTGTACAAGTGAGGTCCATCAGTTTTCTTTACGTACAGGGAAGTCACCCTTCTTTCCGGAGCAGCCCTACAAGACATCAATCGGAACTTGCAAAAGTTCGGCGCAGATGATCCTGTGCACTCGCTTGCAACCCCTTCTTCCGAGTACTATCGACATCCGTTAATCCTGGACGCCCGCGACAGCTACTCGGACGTATATGCGAACATCTTTCAGGAGGAACCTCGCTCCTACCAGAATCCTCAGTTTTCCCAAGAGTATTCGCTAGAGGCGTATTCTGGTTCGCAACGGGTTACATTTCCTTCCGAAGAATCGGGAGCGAGTGCGGAAGTGCATGATGGGTTTGCTATCACGATCGTCTCCCAAACAACGTTCTTCCTTTTCCTTCCTTCTTATTCGTGTAGTCTGGAACGGCTGTTCTACATCCCGCACCTTCTCGCTCGATGGAAAGGGAATGGCATGCACGCCTCGCTCATCCCTAGGCCTATTTCGATTGCCGTGTTCGTCGACGTGTCCGAATTGCCACGGATCCAGTCCTTCATCCGAGCATCATCATTCCCCTCTCGCCTTCTCCTCACCTTGTACATTGCACTGAATCAGTCCCGCGACTGTGCTATGTTCCGGGGCTATTTTGGTCGCCTATCATGCAAGCAGCAGTTCATCTACCCCATTAATCGTCTCCGCAATCTGGCAATCAAACGCGTGGAAACGAGTCATTTCTTGATGCTTGACATGGACACCTGGCCGTCAGGTGAGCAGCGACGGGGATCGTTGACGTGTAGTCACTTCGTTTGACGTTCTGATGAAACTCCCGAAGACGTATCTCGACAATCCGTATTTCGTGACGATTCTCCCCGTGTTTTCCTTCTCTCCTTCCTATTTGGACGCCAGGCGGTGTGCCGATTTGAACGCGAGCGTTGCGAAGTGTGGATTCGCGTTTGGCATGATTGACTAGGTCGCTGTCGCTAATGCCCGAGGACAAGCGGCATCTGGTTCGTCTGCTGAAGGAGAGGAAAATGACCGTGTTCCGACCCTCCTCCAAGACACATGTTGATGCGCATCTTCTCCCTCACCCTCAGAATTACCTTCCAGAAGACTGGTCGAGTCAGTCCAACGCGAACGTTACGTACATGGCGTGCTTCCGCGAGCTGTTCATGGAACCGTACGTAATGGTGAAGAAGACCTCCTTCTTGCCCCCGTTCGACGAGTCTTTTTTCAATTATGGGTTTAACAAGGTCCAATGGGTTGAGAACTTGCGGTACAACGGGTACGAGTTTTACGTGGCTGCCAGCGCGTTCGCCGTTGATATTCCTCACCGGGCGTAGTTGGCGGGAACGGCGAGTGACGCATAGATCGCGTCTGGCGAGGGCGTACCGCCACCAGTTCTTCGGCAGTCCGCGGTCAATGGTGCACGTGTACCGCCACTTCCTGAAGAAGCTTCGGGAACAGCCGGATCGGAGTCGGCAATTGCTGTGTTTGAGTAGAGGTAGGCGTGGTCGCGATCGTTGACTGTAGATGTTGATCTGTCACGTTATCGCTTTTAATGGTTTTCGCCCTGTTTGTTGGAATGCGATTCACTACCCGCTTTGCCGAAAAGCGTTTCCCATCCTTCTTTGCTTGCACGGGAGAAGCGAATAGCTCATTCAGCGATTCGTTGCACAAAATGCTTGTGACACTAACGACTCTGTGCACTGGCTGCGGAGACCTCGATTCGGAGTTCGTCTTAGAGTCCGAAGAAGATAAGAATGGGCTGTTTCGCAGTGTCATCGCTAGATGCCTCTTCAACGTCCGCGACGGTACGCAACGCGTTTGCAGTGAGCACTCCATTCGACTGTCGAAGCTGAAAACGATATTCATTTCGCGATTGGCGCCTGATACGCTTGGAGGCCTTCCCGGTAGATGCAGTCGTATTTGCTGTTCATTGCAGGCATGCTACTGTCAATCTACGATATGGGGGTGCGACAGTTGGTGATTTACGGTCCTGAGGGTCTCTGCGATTATTTCATCACGCTGCAGTTATTTCTGTGTCGGTGGGCGTGTATGGAAGTGGCCGTGATGCTGTAGTCCCGACTTCGACATCACGGTGTGCGAGCTGGCAGACGATTCCGACGCCATCGAAGTCTTCACGGGGGTCTTTGTAAAACCGCTAGTCGTGTATCCGTCGAGCTGTCGTTGTTCCCTTCATCCCTCACGCATAGGCTCCAAAGCATATCATCGTAAGAACTATGATATCAGGGGTTGTTTTGTAGTATCGTGTTTATGAATAGAAGGACTGACGTTTCACTTCTCTGCGATCGTCAGAGAGAGGAGGTGCAGCGAGTCAGAAATATCATTCTTAATCGACATACCCGAAATCAAGGGACGGTTCTGTCCGGACATTGCAATGAAGCTAGGGATTCCAAAGGCAGTCTCCTGTTCTTCGCTTCACGAGTAGGGCGTTCTGTTCAAGCAGCTGGTGAACGGAGAATCCGTTACGGTCAACGAAAGGGTCATTACTCCAGACATGGTAATGGCGCCATCATCGCAGGGTCCTTCCGTTCTCCTCATCAACTGTCACTCCCCCGCCATCCAGTCTCAACTCGCCTCCTCTCCCATCGCATCGGCCATTTCTTCGTCTGCTGTTGACACGAAGGTTGACAAGTAGTCATTCCAGCACGCTTCAAACCGTCTTCCTGAACTCCCTCCACTTCCACACGCCTCCATTCTCTCTCCCTCCACACGCTTCGCTGATCACGCCCTCGCCGCCTCGCTTCTACCCCGTTGCGCACACGGCGAGCACGCTTCTGTGCAACCGCTTGCACTCGACTCTTCCTTCTCTTTTCCCTCCTCTCTTCTTCTCCACCTCCTCTTTGCAAAACCACCTCGTATTTCTGGAATGCCATTCTCACCACCAGATTTGTCGACAGCAGTTCTTCCTTGCTCCGATGAAACGCATGGGACAAACGAAACTCCCTCCTTCCGAGAACATGGAAGTGCATCTCACAGAAGACGAAACGCGAACGCGTGATCACGTCCTCGAAGCAATCAAAAACACACCGAAAACAGGAATTCCGGGAAAAGTCTTGTTTCTGGGAACGGGTTCAGCAGTTCCCTCCAAGTATCGCAACGTGAGTTCGACCCTTCTCCAGCTGAGCTCGACCGAGTACGTCATGCTGGACTGCGGCGAAGGCACGCTGAACCAACTCATGCGTCTGTGTCCTGACTGCAGCGCCATTCTTCGGGGCATTCGAGCCATCGTGATCAGCCACTCCCACGCCGACCATCACCTCGGGCTACCGCTGCTGCTGGTGGAGTACGCGAAGCAGCGCGGGCGAGAGAGCGAAGAGACGTCAGATGGAAAGAAGAGAAGGAGAGGAGAAGAGGTGATCACCATTGTGGGACCGGCGCGCGTGAAGCACTTCCTGGACGTGTTCTCGACGCTCTGTCCCGAGATGGAGGGAACGTATCGATACGTTATGGTCACAACGAAACGCCCGCTTCGCGAAGTCTCCTTCTTCAACGCGCCGTCGCTCCAGCAGGTGGCGCTCCGCACAACACAGCCCACTGTGTCCGACCTGACGCTGACGACCACGTCCACCGGCGTGATGAAACTGTCGTTCAGCGAAACGCCTCTGGAGATGAGCTTCTTCCCGGTATTGCCGTGGTGTGTGGCTGAGGATCAGATGGATCACATGGACGACGCGTGCGCCGTTCTGATCGCATCTCGCGCGCTGAGGCTTCTCTTCACCGGCGACGGACGCCCGGCTCTCAACGTGAACGAGTACTTCCCCGCGGGGATCGTCGTGCTGGAGAGCTGGTGTGATGCATAGAGTGTGGATGTCCTGCTGAACGAGTGCACCTTCACACCCGACCGCCAGGAGCAGGCGGTGGCGAAGAAGCACTGCACCATGGAAGAAGCCCTCCAGGTCGCCAGGCTGGTGCGCGCGCGCTATACGATTCTGACGCACTTTTCGCAGCGCTACTCGAAGAGCATGGAGTTCGATGACGGCGTGAAGGAGCAGGAGGAGAGGGAACGGCGGCTGAACGCGCTGTACGAGAACCATTCGGGTGGGGAAGGATAGGAGGAGTGAGGTGTAGAACTCTTCATGTGTGCTCACGACCTGATGGAGGTGTCGCTGGACGACTTGGAAGTGTGCTGCAGAGAGCGGCGGTGGATCGAGGCGTGCTTTCTGGACGAGGACGATTCGTGTGTTTGTTCCAAACAGCGTGCAAGCACAACGCAATTACACCTTTTCAATGCCCTCCTTCAACAGCGGGAAACACTCATAGAACTCGTTCTTCTCCTCCATCGTGCCGAACTCCAGCTTCAGCGGTCTGCTGCCCACGATCACCACAATCGGCGAATTCGCCACGTTCTCCACCTTCGTGATCTCGCTCATGCTCAGGAAGGCCACCTTGCCGTGGAAGAACGACTTCTTTCGCGTCCACTGAATCTACCCTTCACGCCCTCGCCACACACCTACCATTTCGCCCTTCGACGCGTGCGTGATCAGCGAAACCGTCGTGGGGTGAGGCTTGCCGCGTCCACAGTACTTCTTGCACGCAATACCGGCGTTCAGCTTCTGCTCCATCATCGCCTTCTTGCGGATTCTCTCCTCCTCCTCGCGACGCTTCCGCTCCGCCTCCTCTCTCTCCTTGCGGATTCTCTCTTCCTCTTCACGACGCATGCGCTCCACCGCCTCTCTTCTCATTCGCTCCTCCTCCTCGCGCGCCGCCTTCTCCAGCGGGTCCTCCTCGGGCTCCTGTGTGGAGTTGACGATGTTTGTGACGGTGGATGTGATGGACTGCGTGATCGACGAGAACAGGTTGGGGCCCACGCTTTTGCGCTCGTTGGTGTCACGGCGGAATATGTTGAAGATGCTCTTCTGCTTCTTTGAGCTGGAGATGAACGCAGGCGTGGTGGGAACCTGCTCCAGCGGCACGGGGTCGCTTTCTTCCTCTTCAGACGCGTTGTCGAAGGGATTGGCGGACTTGGGTTCAGGTTCAGCGGGCTTCTCTTCTTCAGGAGCGCCGAACGGATTGCCGCTCTCTTCCTCTTCTTCAGAAGCGTTGTCAAAGGGGTTCGCAGATTTCACGGGTTCCGATTCAACAGGTTTCTCTTCCTTCTTCTCTTCCTCGGGAGCGCCGAACGGATTGCCACTCTCTTCTTCTTCTTCTTCGGACGCGTTGTCGAAGGGATTGGCGGACTTGGGTTCAGGCTCAGCGGGCTTCTCTTCCTCAACCTTCTCTTCTTCCACGGGCTTCTCTTCTTCTTCAGCCTTCTTCATTCGCATCTCATCACTCTCCAACACCATGAATTGAGATCCTTTGAATCCCTTCGGCACCTTGCAATGCTTCGTGTGGCTCTGCATCTTCTCGCTCGACAACTTCTTGCCACAAATCATGCACACGAACTCAGGGTTCTCATCCTCCTCCTCCATGCTCTTTGCCAGCTTCGCCAGGCTCTTCGACGCGTTCTTCACAAGCGAGTTGAATCCGAAGCGCATCTTGCCCTCCTTCTTCTCTTCCTCACTCTCCTCCTCTTCACTCGCGGGCTTCTCCTCACTCTCTTCAGCCTTGTCGAACGGGTTGGCGGCCGTTTCTTCCTTCTCTTCTTCGGGTTTCTCCTCAACCTTCTCTTCTTCAGCGGGCTTCTCTTCCTTCTTCTCTTCCTCAGGAGCGCCGAAAGGGTTTCCATTCTCTTCCTCTTCGGACGCGTTGTCGAAGGGGTTGGGGGTCGCCACCTTCACCTCTTCCACAGGCTTCTCTTCAGGCTTCTCTTGTTCCACGGGCTTCTCTTCAGGCTTCTCTTGTTCCACGGGCTTCTCTTCCTTCTTCTCCTCTTCGGGAGCGCCAAACGGATTGCCGCTCTCTTCTTCCTCAGAAGCGTTGTCGAAGGGATTAGGAGTTGTCACCTTCACCTCTTCCACAGGCTTCTCTTCTTTAGGCTCTTCCTCCTCCTTCTTCTCTTCTTCAGGCTTCTCAGGCTTCTCAGGCTTCTCAGTCTTTTCTTCAACCTTCACAATCACCTTCTCCTCCTCTTCCTCAGCCTTCTTCATTCGCATCTCATCACTCTCCAATACCATAAACTGAGATCCTTTGAATCCCTTCGGCACCTTGCAGTGCTTCGTGTGGCTCTGCATCTTCTCGCTCGACAACTTCTTGCCACAAATCATGCACACGAACTCAGGGTTCTCATCATCCTCCTCCATGCTCTTTGCCAGCTTCGCCAATTCGCTGCCCGCGTTCTTCACAAACGAATTCAGGTTCTTCATCAGATTCTTCGGCTTCTCCTCCTCCTTCTTCTCGCTCTTCTTCGCGGTCGTGTTCATCCGCTCTCCCTCCAGAGGCACGAAGCGCTCGCCGCGGAAGGACGCGGGCTGCTCGCAGGACATGATGTGATCGACCGTGTCGGACTCGTTGACGGGCTTGCCACACACCATGCAAATGTACACAGCTAGGGAGTGAGCGGTGGTAGTTATGCTTACCTTCATTTGATTCTTCTTCCTTCTTCTCTTCCTTCTCCGCTTCCTCCTTCTCTTTTGCGGCCTTTTCTGCCTCTTCCTTCTCTCTTGCTGCTTTCTCCTCCGCCTTTCTCTTCTTCTTCTCCTCTTTTCTCTTCCTTCTCGCCTCCTCCTCAGCGGCAGCCGCAGCAGCTTCAGCTTCCTTTCTCTTTCTCTTTTCCTCCTTTCGCTTTCTCTTCGCTTCTTCCTCCTCAGCCTTCTTCTTCTCCTCTTCTTCCTTGTTTGCAGCGTTTTCTTCCGCCTTCTCTTCGACCTCCTTCACTTCCTCCTTCTTCTCTTCTTTCACCTCTTCCACGGGTTTCTCTTCTTTAGGCTCTTCCTTCTTCTCTTCTTCCACGGGCTTCTCCTCAACCTTCTCTTCCTTCACCTCCTCTTCAACCTTCACCTCTTCAACCGGCTTCTCTTCAGCAGTCACCTCTTCTTTCTTCTCCTCCTTTTCCTTCTCTTCTTCCACAGGTTTCTCTTCCTCTTCCTTCTTCTCCTCCTCAACCTTCTTCTCTTCCTTCTCCTTCTCCTCTCTCTCTGCCTCCTCCTTCTCTCTTGCTGCTTTCTCCTCTGCCTTTTTCTTCTTCTTCTCTTCATGTCTCTTCCTTCTCGCTTCCTCTTCAGCAGCCGCTGCCGCTGCCGCCTCCGCCTCCTTTCTCTTCCTCTTTTCCTCCTTTCTCTTTCTCTTCGCCTCTTCCTCCTCTTCCTCCTCCTTCCTCTTCTTTTCCTCTTCCTCCTTCCTCTTCTTCTTTTCCTCCTTCTTCTTTCTCTTTTCCTCCTCACGCTTTCTTTCCTCCTCCTCGTCGTCTGACGAAGACGACGATGATTCAGCCGTCTTCTTTTTCTTATTCAGCAACGAAGAAACGAGGGATGAACCGAACTTGGGTTTCAAAATACCGTCTTCCGGAACTTGCGAAGCAGGCACAAACTCATAGCGAGAATCCTTTACCTACACGTGAAACTGAAAACCCGCTCCCAACTGCATTCTTCTCATCCTCGCTTGCCGGACAGTGCTTGTCGTGGGATCCGATCTGATCCATGGGGATATAATATCCGCATGCATAACAGAGCGCAAACATTTCTCCACTACAAAAGTCATACCATTCGCGCCAATATCCCACTTTCCTTGTGGCATCCTGTACGATATATTGCAAAACTCTAAGGAGTAGTAAGGAAGGACGGTACTGCTTAGAATTGTGTAAGAATCGCCGACATGAACGTTAGCATTCCAAAATACCCCGTTTTTCTGGAGGATACAAAACACAATTCCGAAACCGTCCCTCCCTTTTCCCTCTGCACACCGCTTACACAATGTACAGAGGGAGTTGACGTTTTCAGCGAACAAACAACGCGTATTGTACACATCTCATTCCGCCCAGTACTCCGAACGAAAAGAATAGCCACACTTGGGACAGGTAAACTGGACAAGGTAATCGACGGAATCCTTGTTGACCCAGATTTCGTCGTGCGTTGACACGGGAATGTAATCCTTCAACGATTTCTTCAGCATCGTCGGGTTGTTGCATCGCTGACACACCTTCGCCACTTCCTCTCGATCGTCAAGAATCTCGTTCGTGCCTCTACTCCTCATTGAACTTCACCGACCGTACGTCCGCATGTCCCTCACGTGCGTGTGATATCGACTGAAGTCAACAGCGGTGATGTCCGTAATCTCCTTCAAATCACGCAACTAGCGATCCTCCTACCCTCTTCAATATCTGCTCGATGATGCTGCAATCGTCGCAACTCAGCAGATTGTTGTCCAGAGAACGGAACCACATGCGCAAGCGCTCTCCCTTCTCACACTTCTTTTCAATTTCGTAGGCTTCTGTGCCCGGCTTCGATATCCACAACTGGTCTCTTTCCGACTTGCGAAGAATCGTGCTGATCAACTGCATCACAATGGGGCTCAGCTGTCTTTCAAACAGTGTGACGTCTGCGTAGCTCACATACGACGGATTCCCTTCGCGGTAGAAGTCGATAACGCGCTGTTTCATCTTCTCAGGAAGATGATCGAATCGGTAATGCAGTGTACGCGTGAGCACTTTTGCCATCTATGCGTCACAATAGTACAGTACATCGAACGATAATGGGAAATGTGTCACCCTCGTTGCGTTCGATCGAGGGAGGAGGCGGTAATGATTCTAGCAATGACTTAAGATATCCGTTTCGACTCATATCGATAACCGTATCCGAAGGAACCGCTGTATGGGTCGAAGTGTCCCAAAGGACGAACATGGTGTCATTGTGACGACTCAGCGCCATATGATCCACATGTTCCTTCTTTCCTAAGAGCGTGATATCGTCGGAAATGGACGTTTCAATGCTATTCTTCACCTACACCTAACTCGCTTCATCGACCCTCAACCTCTCTGCAGAACGGCAAATCTTGACGGAACTGCTCTTTGTTGGTGATCGTTGCCTTTTCGACATGACTTGAGTGAATGGAGCCAAAGAAGTCCAAGAGACAGAGATTCACACCGCAGCACTGAATGCACGCATTCTTCTTCAAGCAAATGATACAGGATGTGCCCGCTTCCATTCCTTGAAAAGGAAGTCTGATTCCCAACAAACACGACCACTGCGAAGTGGAAGTCTTCTCCAGCATCTGATCGAAAAGAGACAACTCCTGGGCGACATCATCTTCCTGTTCATTCTCTTGACTGCTGTGCGTCTACTCCCTTATGAAAATGATGTATGCACTACCTGGGGCAAAAAGGGGAGATCAGGACACAACGTCTCGAAGAGACGACGCACTCGATCCATTCTGTGGTCCATGTACAAGTAGCAACTCTCTAACCGAGATGGGAAATAGACATAGTTCGACGGAGCTTCACAATCGTATGAAACCTACCGTTGACGCAAACCCGAATCCAAACATCAATGTAGTGACAGGAATAGAGCTTCGTAATAGGAACCGTGCCTAGAAGTGAATCCAGCCGAAATGCGCGACTATGGAGCAGAGACAAGTATGTGTCGATCGCCCGGTCCATCATTTGGTACTGTTTCCGCACAGCTTCTTCAGACTGATCTTCCGCTTCCAAATACCCGTAGATCACAAATTCACCACTCGGAGTCATTTTGTATTCGTCATTCATCTACAATTCATCGCAGTGAACTGGCCATTACAACGAGAATATAGATGGCGCGGTGCTCCTCTGTGGCGGGAATCACAACGATCTCCCTCAAGTCCTTCTTCTTTTCGCCCTCCACTTCTCCCTTGTCGTCTCCCCGAACAATGTAAACCCCATGAATCACCTTTCCCTCCTTCTTCGCCACCTCCTTCCCGCCAAAAGCCATCGGATACTCGTCGGCGGCAATCACGTTCTTGCAGCGAATCACCGTGTGCACGCTCTCGTTCACAATCTCAACACCGATCACCTTCTCCTCCTTCATCACAACGCCCACAACATCCGTCTGCAGCATGGTTATTCCCGCGTACACGTTGTTGATGCGACAGAAGGACTGGAGCACGTCGCCGCCTCCGTAAATAGGGTACAAAAAGGGTGTGTTGCCGTAGACATTCAGCGAGGGAATGAACTCCTTCACGCGTCTCAATCCCTCTGGCGTGAGCAGTGGTTCGAACTCTATGATCATCAAGAGCGCGCAATCACTACCGTTCGTGGACAAAACGTCATGATCGGACCCTGCCAAACAAATCGAATACCTATTTGGAAACACAGCGAAACGTACAGTACACAATCATATCTTTCAAAAGTCCCGAAATGTGGAATTCCTTTTCCAGAAACTCTGAAAAGAGCACGTGGTCGTACTTCGCCACGTCGATCGTCGTCACCTTCTTGTTCTGCGGGCGCGTCAGACTGCGTCCCTGCTTCAGCTCCACGTCGTTGATGCACTTCGCCTCCTCCTCCGTCGCCGTGCAGCAGTCGCCCACGAACTGGATGAACTGCGTTAAGAAGCGCTTGTCCTTCAGCGAGATCGCAGTGCTCTTGAACACCTCTTGGCGGGAGCATGGGAGTTTCAGCAGAGAGGGAGTGTCGTTTTGCTTGGTGAGAGCCGTGATGCTGTTGAAGGGATAGAACTGGCAGTACTGACCCAGACCCGATTTGGCGAGCACGTCGACCACAGCGCCGTTGGACAGCAGCATGGCGCTTGTGAGATCGATGTTGTATCGGCGGTTATTCTTTTCGAGGGAAGGAAGGACGGATTCGCCGTTGTCGCTTCCAATGGACTCTTCCCAGTACTCGATTGAAGGGATCCTCCACATAGACTGCGTGAAAAGCACAGAAATGTCGGATTCGGAGAGAGGTGGAGGAAGGACCTCCTCCTCCTCCTTCATGTCAAACACCTCCTTGTCCCAAATCACGGTTCTTCTCGGAATCGGTTGGTTTAACAATTCAATGCATTTCTGTATTTCTAAGCGTGAGAATGACCAAAAGGGGGAACCGAAGGGCGCGTTTCCATTCTCTTCCCCATGAACGTGTTCTTGCTTTGCAAAATCGCGCAATTCCGAGAAGCAGAACGTCGCATTGTTGGAACCATAGTAGGAGTTCTATTCCTCACGTTGCCCATTGAATATGCAACCTTCTCGATCAAGAGAACCCGTTTTCCTACACGCGACAGTGCTCTAAACAATGAGGACTTGATCCCGAATCGACCCTGCTAGCACCGAATTCTCAAAGTTGGATCCGAGCAAAACGTAGTCGAACTCTGCCTGCAGTTCCTTGTCCATCCTGTGCTGCGAAATGGACGCTTCTTGGTTGAGCGAAACGCCCATCCTTCTCGGTTACTGTATCGTATCCCCGAGAGACCAATCGATTCTCCGTTCGCTTCCTGGTCATGGACTCGTTGATCTGGAAGCTTTTCAGGCAGAGAGTGTGTCCGAACGGGAAGCAAGAGAATGGATGTTGCTACATTGCACTGGAAAACAAGAGGTGATGTGCGTCATTATATCATAACAACTAGTGTGCATTCGGCGGGATTCATGGATGTGGCGTCGAATCACAATCTCGTCGTGGCAAACGATCCCTCATTCACGTCGTTGTCGTTTCAGGAGATCACTGCGGACGCGAAGCTGGTCCCCCTTGATTTGACTTGTCCTACGTACGAGCAGAGCATAAACTATTGTTGCTTCGACCGAGATGCGAGTCGGGTGGCGATATCCGTTGGGAGTGACTCGGTTTTCCAGTGGGACGTGCAAACACACCTGGATATCCACTGCACGCATACCACCGGTGCAATCCATCATCTTGAGCGTTGCAGTTCACCCGGCTCGTGGATGGGCTGTATGAGCAACGCTATCGTTCTCATCGACTCCCGGTCCGACGGCTGCATTCCGTACCCTCTATCACATCCAGTAACCGCGTTCTCCCAATCCATTTCAAATCAGTACATCCTCTCCCTCCTCTTCACTCTAGACTTATCGCGGTGAGTTCCTCCTCCTCCCTCCTTCTCTACGACATGCGAAACACGTCGGTTCCTCTCACCTCCGTCCCGCTGTCCACACACCACGACGGAACTCGCATCCACTGGAGCGCCGACGCATCCAGCTTGGCGGTGAACTGCGGAGAAGACGGAGTGGTGCGAGTCGATCTCGCGTCCCTCCAGCCCACACACATCCCCGTGCCCCAGTGAGCGTTTCCTTTAACTGCCGATGGAATAGAAATGTGAAATACCAGCGCGAAGGTGCCTTTCTCAATGACCTCCTTCTCGTGGGCGACGACCGAGGCGTTGTGCGCGTGTACGACGCAGAGGGCACGATGCAACACGAGGTGGCTGTCAGTGAGTTGCTCGCCTCACCCTGAACCGTAGCCGCGTCGCCCATCATGTGTATCAAACCAGTGCAAACGTCCTCGTCTCTCTTCCTGGCTTCGAGCGACACCGACATTTCCCTCCTCTCTCTCTCCTCCTCGCTCACGCACAGGCTCCCGACTCCCGTACAAGAAGACAAGCCTGACGTTGTGAGGCTGAGCGACGAGGACTCGGAGGCGGAGGCGTGGATGCTTGAGGGACAACAGAGTGAGTATTCGAGGTGTTCCTACGAGCAGTTCGGTGTATGTCGACAACAGGTGTTTGTGTGTCGGACCTGTCGCGACCAGTATGACCGGCTGCTCCAAGCGTTTCACCCGGAGTGGACGCGTGAACAGATCCAACAACAGTGCGATATTGGGGTATTATGTGAGCAGTGTGCCCATTTCTGCCACACGAATAAGGGACATGACGTCGTCGCCATTGGCGTCAAGAACCACGTGGCGTGTGACTGTGGCAACGCGCTCTTCCGTCGTCTTGACCAGCTCGCTCTCCTCACAGACCCATCGCTTCGCGCGAGCGTTCACGACGCGTCGGACGTGCCTTCATTGCACGGCTGCGTGCTGTGTCCCGAGAAGGAGTGTCTGAACGCGAGTGAGTGTTACAACCACAACATGCGCGAGCGATGGTGTTACTGCGACGGTCCCGAGGAGCTGCCCATGGTGCAGTGCGTGAAGTGCTGCGACTGGTTCCACGAAAGGTGTGCGCGCGAGAAGTATCGGAGTTGTCACGGAGTTGATTTGGACTTGGAGGACGAGAAGGTGGACTTCGTGTGCAAGGATTGCGAGGAGAGGACGAAGAACGACGGGATTGAGAAGGTGGAGGAGGTTCCGGTGGTGAAGGAGTCGTCGTGCGAGAAGGAGGAAGAGAAGGAGGAGTCGTTGGAGTCCAAGATTCGAGTAGAAGCGCGGAAGAGGCATTGACGAATAGAAGAGAAGGAAGAAGAAGGACAGAGCGGGCGTGATGAAGCTGGTTTCTTCTGTGGAGGTGTGTGAGTGTTAGATGCTGCGTTACATGCTCGAGAAGTCTCTCTCGCAGTCCCAGTCCAACCAGCGCAGTATCATTGTGGAGAACGTAGTGTGGGGCTGTGGCGACTCACGCAATAGGACATCGAGAAGGCGAAGGACGAGTTGGAGCAAGTCATTGCGAAGTTGCGGAAGGAGTCGTTCTCTGTTTAACAAACACACGACATGTCGAGATTCTCGTTCGTACTTGAAAAACACTCGTATATCCGGCGAGCCAGCACCTTCTGCCTCGACGATCCTCCCATCTTGTTCTACGCCTCACATCCGTTCACCACGCCCCACACAAAGCATCTCTGCTCGGTCCTTCTCCGTCAACTCGCTCTGAAACGCCTCCACCAAGGCGTGGACGCTGTGGTAGTGCGACACGATGCAGTTTGCCTTGTTCCCCGACACGCCCGAAATGCACTGGAGCATTCTGAACAGCACCGTCTCCTTGCTCACCGCCGTCTCCTCCTGGTTGAAGGAGCCCAGCGCCCTGCCGCGCGTGATCACGCTCAGCTGCGACAGCGACGGTCTATAATGAAACGCCAGCGAAACTCCCACATGTACGGTCCCTGTCGCACGCAGTCGACCGTCTTCATGACCCAGCTCACGGCTTCGTTGGTGGACTCGCAGGGAATGCAGACCACGTTGCAGTCACTACACGTCAGAGCCACCACACACACCCACAAGAACAATCGGATGTACAACTCGGTGAGGAAGTCTTGCGTGAAGGGAAGAATGGACTCCTAATGGAATGAGGAGGCGGCTGCAAGCTTACGCGCCGTTTCTTTCGCTGGTCTGTGATGATGGCTTGCATGTTGGTTAGAATGAGTACCATTTGTTGCGAGTTGTCCTCCAGAAGAAGCTCGCGCACGCCACGAATGTACTCCAGACCCTCGTCCAGACCCTTCTCCTTGATCAGCGAAATCATTGAGTTGCCGTCCATCACCATCACCAGACAGTCGTTCACCATCACGAATCTCTATGGATTAGACGGCACGTGGAAGGGGACGTCGTCGACCAGGCGCATCATCACGCACACGCCGTGAACGGGACAGTGCAGCGAGGGTCCGATGGTGCAGTCTTTGCGCGCTGTTTCGATGATGGCTTTGCCGATGGGCGAGGCGGCGAGGACTTCTTCGAGAGAGAGAAGCATCTTGTTGTTCTTTTGAATCTATGGGTGAGAGAAGAGGAGAACAGCGACGCGTGAGCTGAGTTTGCTGCAGGGCTGTGGGGAGAAGGGCTTCTTCTCGTCGTTTGGAGAGGGTTTGCAGTCTTGAGAAGGCGAGAAGAGGGGTTTTCTGTCCTGAGGAGAGATTAGAGAGTCTCTGTGTTGGAGGGGGGTGGAGAGTGAGTTCTTGTGTTGGAGTGGGGTGGAGAGTGACTCTCTCTTCTGGAGTGGAGAGTCTCTGTGAAGGAGCGGAGATGCTAACGACTCTTTGCGTTGAAGGGGAGTGGATATAGATTGTCTCTCTTGCGACGGAGGCAGTGATCTCCTCTCTTGGGATTGAGAGAAGCGTGGCTTCCTTTCCTGCGACGGAGGCAACGACTTCTCTTGCGATGGCAACAACGACCTCCTTTCTTGTGACGGCAACAACGACCTCCTCTCCTGCGACGGCGGCATGGACACCGCACATTCCTCCTGCGACGACAGAGAAGGCGACGAAATATCGATCAGGTTCTCTTCCTCCTTCGCCTCGTTCTGCGAGTTCTTTATGCACGACGCCACGTACAGGTGGATCTGCTCGTTGTTCTCCTCAAACGACCCGTCCAAGTCATCCTCGCTGTCCCGCCTCGCGCACGACACATACTGACTCTCCTCGTTGTCAGAAACCGACACGATGCTGATCTGGCTGTCCAAACTCATCCCCTTCCCCAGCTTGCGCTGGTTATCTTGGAGAATGCCTTCAGGGCTGCAGTGCGGCGTGTCCTCGCAGTCCGCTATGTTGATGATCGAGAATTGGGAATCCGTGATGTCGCTTCTTGAAGCCTCGTGGAGGGTTGTGCTCTTCTCCGTGGCTTGTGCTTCCTCGTTCGGTTCATCATCGATGGAGAGAGAAACCGCTCTCGCAGGGTTCTGAGACGGCGTCAGGATGTCGATGATCTCTTGAGTCTCCTTCTCGGGCGTGTCGGAATTCACATCAATCACGTCAACGTCTTTGGGTGCCTCGTGAGGCAATACGGAGAGATCGTCTTCGGATTCGGGTAAGGCGGTCATCATCAGCGAAATATGGTTTCCATTGTCTTCTTCGTGAGGTGCTGACACCACTGAATGGCGAGAAGGCGCGGGACTTGGCTCCTCTTCGCTGATCGTCTTCTCTGAGTCGTCGTCTTGGTTTGAAGACAAAGAACACTGATCACTTGCATCCTCCACCTGCTTTTGGTACTCGTTGAGAATCGTGACCACATCGCGCGTGTTCGTCGCATCTTCCTCCTCCGTCACACCAACAACCTCGTAGGCAGTCGGAATTCGCTTCTTGGATTCCGATTGGTTGTAGGGAGCGAGAGTTGTCCGCTCTTGATGAATGCTCATGTTTTCGGGAGCACACTGAACGTCCTTTCCAGCGAGAGATTCCACGGATGAGTTGCAACCTCCCCGAGACGATGTCTCCTTTTGGGGCGTTTCTTTTATAGATCCCGTACTGCTCTCGAAGAGCATAGTGGAATGCTCCTCCTGGACCACGTGTATACGCTTTGTTAGAAATGAATCGTCCCCCTTCCTCCTCTTGATCCTGCTGGAATCACACTAGCGATGAGCACACGAAAATGGAAACCACGATGATATCCGAGTCATCACTGTCAGTGGAAACGAGGTCGATCGTTTCATACTCCGGCATTTGCGACTCGACGCGTGTTCAGCCCTTTTCAGTGAAACAACAGCTGGAAATGCGTGAATGAACGCCCTTTTGAAACCGATTCCAGAAAGAGCCCCGAATTCGGTAACGAATCAGAAACACAATTCCACGCTTGGTAAAACGAAACAAAGCACAATCAATCGAAAAAGGAACGAAGCGCACCGATGCCTACGGGTCAGAGAGAGGGATTGCGTCGACGGTTCGTTCTCGCTGATGCCTTGTATTTGAACGCGCAGTCACTCATAACGACATTCGCCAGAGAGGGCATTCCTGGATCTCACCTCCATTCGACGGATTCTACCTTCCAGTGTGATTCGACGAGGAAACGCAAAAGTGGTACTCTTAGTGGGAGGAGACTCGAAGGGGTGATAGTCGTAGGCATTGATCGTTGTGATACGAGGCAAGTCTATCCATTCAGCCACCATCGCTTGCGTACTCTCCATCTTCAGCTCTGTGCTTTCCTTCGTTGGATCAAAACTGAATGCGCAGTGACCGAACTGAATCGAGAGGAGAGAAGGCAAATCTACCCGTCACTTCATTACTCTCCATTCCACTCTCAAACACGGCTTCTTCACAGCAGCCGAAGGCATAGCCACCGAACTGCAGCGAAGCCAATTCAGACAGGTCTACTGAATCAAACCGTCGTCACTGCACTACTCTCGAATACGGCATGCTTGCTGAACAGGAACGCGCCACAGCCGATCAGAGCCTTGTTCAGACGGGGCAGATCTGACTATGACAGCCCAACACAACGGTTACTCCTGAGTTCAAAGGAGGCGTCGAGGAAGCTGTCACAACCCTCCTCGTACTTCAGGTTCCCTATTTCGATCACTTCCAGAGAGGGGCAGTTCTCGATCCGACACTCCGTGTAGTCAACGAACGACCCATTTCCCGACTTCAGCGTTTTGACGTTGGGACAGTTCCGCAGAGAGAAGTGGCGGTGCGGATTCCCACTCCAGCAGTGCTTCTCCTGTGTGCAGCTATTCGCTCCGATGGTCACGGTTTCCAGCTGCTTCAGCCCAACCACTCTCAGCTCGTTCACGTTCTTCAAGCAGTCGTCGCCCACTCTCAGCTCTTTCAGATTCACGAACTCGCTCATGTCCAGCACTCTGAAGTTCTCTTCGTTGCAGCACCCATCTTGAATCACGAGCGTGCCTACACGCCTGTCCACCTGCTTCCAGTCCGCAGAGCACGAAATCACTGCGGTTCTTTCCATCCACCCTCTGTCGATACCTCCCTTCAGCTCCGGCACGGTTTCAAAGCTGGGGGCGCCCTCAATCCTCACGGTCACAACGAACTGAAAGGACGCGATGAGCGTGCATTTGGTGAGTTTGGGGATGGAGACGAACTCCGCTTCTCTCGCGTATTGGAAACACGACGACCCGCCTTCAAAGGACTTCAGGTTCGTCAGGTCTATTCCTCATGGCTTTGAAGTGCTGATACTCCTCAAGTGAAGCTCGTTCTTCTTCTCCTCGCTGCCTCTGAATGACCCACTTCCCAGCGAGATCGTCCTCAGCTCGGTCAGGTCTATTTGTCATCTCGCTCTCCAGCACGCACTCTCGAACACGGTGATTTCGCATGTCACGAAGCACTCTTCGCAGATGACCACTTCTTCCACAGCCTCGCAGTCCTTCATCGTGAAGGTCGTCCAGTTCACGCAACTGCCGCTGCCCACATTCACGCTCTTCAGCTGCGTGCAGCCGCTCACTTCAAACGACCCACTCGAAACACCCGAGAAGCAGTGCAGTCCAATCTTGACCGTTTCCAGCTTCACGAACCCCACCAGCTTCAGTTCACTCACGAACTGGACGCAGTTGTCGCCAATGCACAGTACCCTCAGTTCGACGAGCAGGCTCAGATTCCACTCGATGATGCTCGGATCGTTGCACGCGCCGGCGTTCATTTGGATCTCTTCGATGCCGCTCCGTCGTGTTTGCAGGTCTTTGGCCGATTTGATGACGAGGACTTTGGATTTGCTTATGGATGGGATTGACGTTAAGCGGATGAGGTTGGTTTCGGGTGTGTCGGAATCCGAATCGGAGTCCGAATCGGAGTACTCTGAGGGGACTCCTGGAATGCGTGAAATCAGTCTTCGCAGAACGGCGGAGTGTCCCTTCCTTGTGATTCTCTCCACAGCGTCTCTCACGAAGGGGTGCTATTCGTTAGAATGGGATGTGACTCGTACCTTTAGTAGGTCGTTTACTGACGCTCGCTCATCGACGTCCATCTGTAAGCATCTTTTGACGAAGTCTCTCAAGTCGGATGACCAAGAGGATGATGTGAAAGAAGGGGGTTCTTTAAAGCACACCTTCTCCATCACCTGAATGGGAGTGTCTTCAGCGAACGGATTCTTGTTCTCTGCCATTTCAATGATGCTGATTCCTAGCGACCAGATGTCACTCTTCAAGCAGGTATTTCCGTCGTACACTTCGGGAGCCATATACATCGATGTCCCACACGCCGTGTTTCTTCTCGAACAAGAGTGCTCCAACTGCGCTGCCAAAATGAAACCTCCCAACTTGATCACACCACTCTCTGAGATGAACAGATTGTCTGGCTTGATGTCCTACACCTCATCTTCAATTCAATCAATCACCCTGTGAATGATCCTCATGTTATGCAGATAACGCAGCCCCAGCAAACAGCAGCTCACGATCTCCCTCAACTCTTCCTCCTTCAATCGATTCCCATTCCTCAGATACGCTCCCACAGACCCACAGTGACAGTACTCCATCACAATCTACATCATTACCTACAGCGTGAGCAATTCACCCATACTTCCCTTTCTCTTCGTAGTATATCATAGTACTCGGCAACATACGGAGACTTACACTTCTTTAACAATCCAGCCTCACTTTCATTGTACTCGTTTTCTATCCAACCCCTCACCTTCTTTATCACTACTAACTCATGTTTCACTCTATCCAACGCTAGAAACACTTCACTCAAGTCACTACCTCTAAACCATCTAATTCGCGCTCTACCCTTCACCTATCTTCTCCTTAATGTCATATCTCTCCCCAGAATCCTTGCTCATGGCAATGGAGCGGATGTGTAATGAAAGTGTGATCATCAAGTAAACCACTTTCCATTATTTGCTCGTTACCAAATTGATACTATCCACCCGAACTACCCACTTCTTTTCTTCAGTTTAGAGTCTGTCTCAATCAGTTGCTCGAACTCACATATGAAATGAGATAAACTCGTTCCCAAGATGATAACGTGCATTCCAGAAATTGTTAATGATCCTCTACTTCTCGATGAAAACATACAAATCATAGTTCAGATCCCTTGTGTTGCACGCCGTTCATGCCCCTCCCATCCATTTCTCAGAGAGAACAATCACACCCAATACAGTATCCTCTCACTAAATCCAACCCCAAATCAGCTCAATATCCCATTTCCATCATTCAATCCTTCTATGGAACTCCTTTCCAGAACAATCTGGAAACACCCTTCTTTCCTCTCAACTAATCTTCATTATTTGTTTATTTCTTTGATTCGTGAATTATGAGCTTTGTGTTTAGAGATCCCTTCTTTGATGCTTTTGACGACTTCGTCAACTATTCTATTCCTTCCTATGTTGCGATTGGCGACGACAAGGATAACGCCGTTCAGAAAGTGAGAAGAGACGCGATCACGCCCCTTTCTGGATTCGGTCGTATGGATTTGCACGAGAACGACAAGAGCTACGAAGTGAGAGTGGATATTCCGGGAATGAAGAAGGAGGATATCAAGTTGTCGAGTGAGGAGAACAAGTTGGTGATCGAGGGTGAGAGAAAGGACGAGAAGAAGGACGACAAGTGTCATTTCGTGGAGCGTCACTTCGGTAGCTTCCATCGTGAAGTGTGTCTGCCTGGAAACGCGGAGATGGACAAGATCAGCGCTGCCTATGAGAATGGTGTGTTGAAGGTGAGCATTCCCAAGAAGGCTGAACCTGCTACCACCAAGAAGTCGATTACTGTAAACTAACTGTATTCTATCCACTTCTGTTTGTTTCTAACACTGCGAATACCACATCCCCCAACCCCAACTCTTTCGCATCATCGTTCCATTCGCTTCCTCTTCAGGATATGTATCGATTCATCGGCTCGTCGTCGATTTGTGGAAACCAAATCAGTCTCTATCGTTTGAACAGAACGGGACTGACGGTGTACACGATCCACTCGGATTCAACCATCGTGAATGGCTACTTCGTTCTTTTCTCGTCATTCTTTCTAACACAAAGGTGGTTCCAACAGAGGCTCTCGATACGGAGTATTCGCGCAAGGATGACGGACTTCCTCACACACATATCCTATTCCATCGCAACTGATCTCTTTCCTTCACTCCTCAATGGAGCATCTCGTATTCACGGGCAGTGAAGACTATCCTTACAAGGGCATTCTCGACCACGTGGCGAATCGCTGCTTTGCCCAGGGAACGAATGCCTGGACGGATGTGGACCACACCTGGTATTGTTCTTTCAGTCATACTGATTCTCAGTTTTACGCTCGAAGTCGCCGGTATCGAGGGATTCCTGCGCATTCTCCCCATCTACCTCGACGTATGCTTCACTCCGCTTTGTAAGACCCTAGCACATCCTCTATCCTCGCTTGACAGAGAGCGCCTTCATTACGGAGGTGCACTCCATCAACGGAGAAGGAGAGGACGAGGGCGTCGTGTACAGCGAGATGGAATCCGTGCAGAACACGTACTCCGAGATCATGTCGCGCCAGTCTCTCCATCTCCTCTACGGCGATAGCGGCTACATATCCTGCACTCCCTGTCCAGCGTGCTCCTTCACCGCCACTCGTCCTACACCGGAGGCGACATTTCGAATCTCCGTTCCCTCCAAGTGAGCCAAATCCGTCGCTTCCACCAGGACTTCTACCGTCCCGAGAACCTCTGCGTCATCGTCGGCGGCAAGTGGGACGACGACGCGCCGCTGCTGGACTCCATCCTCTCCTTCGAGGAGAAGATCCTCGCCAAGCGCGCCACGCAGACGCCTCTTCCCTACAGCCGTCCCTGGATGGATGCATCGACCATCCCAGCCACGCCAGAGACGCCCACGCAGCCGGTCGGCGCGAAGAGAGTGGCTGACGCGTAGGTGGAGGCGTTCTTCCCCAGCGCGGAGGAGGAGGGAAGCAACTGTCATGTGAGCATCGCTGCGCGCACGGTGCCGCTGAGCGACCTGAAGACGCGGTCCATGATCGAGGTGTTGTTGGAGTGAGAGAGGAGTGTGGGTGTGAGGGGTAGGTATCTGACGGACTCCATCAACTCCGTGTTCTTCAAGCACTTCGTGAACGACCAGCAGCTCTGCGGAGCTGTCAGCTACAACCTCTTCGAGAACGCGATCGCGGCGTACGAGGTGGTGTTCAGCAACGTGAAGCGAGAGGAGGTGCAGGCGATCAAGCCACACTTCGACGCAGTGATCGCGCGGTGAGCCACACATCATCCACTCACCCACAGCGAGATCGCCGAGGGCGTGAACATGACGCGAATGAAGGACACGATCGCGCTGATGCACAAACGCTATCTGAAGGACGTGGAGGACTCGCCTGTGGCGTCGCTCTCCGATCCCATGATTCTTCACTTCATGTGGGGCGTGGCGACATAAACTCACCAGTAGCTACGGCGACCGCTCGGGGGGTCCCACGGAATTCGATCAACTGCAGCAGATGATGGCGACCGAGACGATCCTCCAGGACCTGCTCGCGCTCGACGCCTCCGCGTGGCGCGCCCTCCTACAGCAGTTCTTCTCCTCCAGCGCGGCGCTGTTCACCGTCATCGCGCTGCCCTCCACGAAGGCGGCGGACGACCTGGCGGCGGAGGAGCAGCGCGTCGTGCAGGAGCGACTGAGCACGCTGAGCGAGGAGGAGCTGAACGCGCTGGAGGAGAAGAACGAGGAGGCGCAGAAGGAGAACGAAACGCCCATCCCGCCGTCGGTGATCGAGACGATCGCCGTGCCGTCGATGAAGGGACTGTTCTGTCGCAGCGAGTGCGACTGTGTGGTGGAGGGCGACGCGGTGAGTCTGGTTCACGGCTGCGACGACGACACGATGAACGAGGCGCTGAAGCGACAGGCGGAGGAGGTGGTGCGAAGGTGGGGGTTTCATTGGAGGGTTGAAGGATAGTGGGATTTGCTACCCGACGCGACTGATTCAGTTCAAGACGGAATTCGCGAAGATTTCCGCCATCTTCTCGACACAGGCGCTGACCGTCCAGGAGAAGCGTCTTCTTCCCGTGTTGCTGTCGTGTCTGGAGGAGTGCCCCCAGCGCGACGCTGACGGTTCGCTGCGGACCCGCGAGGAGGTGATCGACATATTACATCGCGATACGGTGAGCCACTCGCTCCAGGTGGGCGTGCGGGCGACGCAGAGCTACGCGCCCAACCGCAACTGCGAGGGCGTATCGTATCTGATGGAGGTGGAGGGCAACTGCATGGAGCGTTGCTTGGAGCTGATGGAGAACGTGCTGGTGCGCAGCGTGCTGGACGCGGACGCTGTCCACAGCGTGCTGTCGCGCGTGGTGAAGCTCCTCGACGACCAGGTGCACAGCGGTGACGTGATCGCGGCGGTGCTGCTTCGTCGCATGATTCTGACCGACGACTCCACCTACAACTGTCTGGACTATGTGAGCAAGAGCGAGAGGGATAACGCGCAGGTGCGTATGAAGAACCTGTTGACGGAGCTGTGCGAGCAGTGGGACGCGCGCAAGGAGCAGTGTATTCGCGAGCTGGAGGCGCTGCGGCAGAAGCTGGTGGAGCCCAACAACATTCAGTGCGTCCTTGTCGTTCGACTCACCAACAGACTCTGCATCTCGGCGGAGTTCCGCAAGTTCATGCTGCCCTCCTCCGCGCTGTTCGCGCACCCGTTCCACAAGCGTACAGTGATCCACCCCACGCCCACGCAGCGCGTTCAGTCGTCGCGCCAGTTCGCTCAATCCATTCCTTCGCACCACGGCGTGGTCTGCGGGATGAAGGACGCTACTACCGCCTCGTTCACCCTTGTGGTCCCCCACATTTCGGAGTCGTCTCTCCACGAACGATTGGTGGTGCGTGTGGCGAAGGCGATTCTGGCCGGCTTCGAGGGTCCCTTGTGGCGCGCGATTCGCGACAAGGGCTTGTCCTACGATTTCGACGTGTACTGAAATAGTTGGGGTGTGAGGGATAGGGCGGACCGAAAGGACCAGGGCTTCCTGTACTTCTGTCTGGACGACTGCTCGGCTCCGGCGGACAGCTACCAGGCGGCAGCGGAGGTGGTGGAGGAATTGGAGGAGAAGGGCGTGTCGTCGATGGATTTCAGTTCGGGCTGTGGCAGCACGTGCTTTGAGCTGTGTGCGAAGCTGGACGATCCGGATGGCGACGGCATTACGCGATTTGTGGAGCAGAGGCAGGATACCAGCGTGGACGAGTTGGGAGAGCTGTCGCGAGTGACGAAGGAGGAAGTGGAGGAGTGCATTCGGACGATGTGGAACTCGCTGTTTGATATCGAGGCGAGCGCATTTGTGATGACGTGTCCCGAGGACAAGGTGGAGGAGTATGCGGAGGACTTCAGAAACGTCGGATTTGACGTCGAGATACGGGACTATGAGAGCGTTCTCAAATCATCTTTTAACTCGCGTGTTTGTTGCGCTCAATCTCTCTGTTTCTTCTGGCTCTCTGAAGGAGACGATGGACCTTGAGAAGAACTGCGCTGCCTGCATTGATCGTCTCCTCGAGCGCTTGTGTACGGAGAACGCGGATGGAAGTGACTGCATCAACAAGGAAGGGGACTTGATAGAGTGGGAGCGGCGGAAAACGGCCATTCAGCGGGGACTGTCGTTTATCTATGAAGTGTCGAAGAACGACGTGGTATTCAACACATTCGGCAACGATATCATCCAGTGTTTCTACGACATAAGCAAGGTCGGCTCCTATCCTTGGATTCACGATAGGTATCTCCCGAGCCCATTCGCAGGCTTTCGCTGGAGTATCTCGACGTCGTAAAGAGGCGATGGCTCACGACGCTGCAGTCGGGGTATTGGAAGGCGCGAGAGAATCCGGATCCGCAAGAAGTGCTGGACGCTGCTATTGTATTGTACAGTCTCCAGTACCTCAACTCTGATGTGCACTTCGGAGCGGAGCTGCAGCAATATGTGGTGGCGAACAGTGCAGAAGCCAAGTATAGCAACAAGTTGGGGTGTTTGGTCCTCTTGATCGTAGATCGCGCGTATCCGTAATCGACCTGTTCGGCTGGAACGCAAAGGAGGAGTGTGTTCCGACGACGGTGGTTGATCTGTGCACCAAGTGCCATCGACGCAATCCGCGTCGCAGTACCCAGTGCAAGTAGGGGAGCGTGCGCAGAATACCGTGTAGGTTTTGCGGAACAGAGGTGGTGGTGCTGACTCCCTACCGCACGCTCTCCAACAGTCTGATTTACGGCTTCTTCTGCAAGATGGCTGGGATCGAGTTGGAGTGCAACTACGACGATTACTTGAAATGGCTACCCTCACTGCGCCCCTACAAGTCGTCGAATGAGTTGCCGTGGAAGGAATTCGTGGACGAGTGTTACTTGGTGATTCCCGTCGTTTTCCTTGATCCCTAGATCACCCACGTCGTATTCACGCTGTCGCAGTGGGGTCAGTTGCGACTGCAGATTCAGCAGCTCCCTCACGAATACCTCTTCCTGCAAGAGCACTTCCCGCTGATTCTCCAGAAGCAGGACATTCACCTGGTCGGCGAATTCGTGGAGTGCTTGCGCATCTTCGGCGTGGCGGAGAATTCGAGCCTGATTCTGGAGGGGATGCACTTCCTTCTGGAGGAGCAGAACGAGGACGGTTCGTGGGACAACCACATGAAGGAGATGAACGTGGACGAGGCATATGTGGCGTACCACGCCACCATGGTCGCCATTCAGGCGTTGATCCCCTCGGAGTTCGGCGGCTACGGCTGCATGAACGAGAGCACGGAGGCGATCGTGTCGCAGTGGTACAAGCAAGAAGTGAGCGATGCTTCCATGTGTTGATTGTAGTTCTTGCGCTGCCAGGCCATTCGCAATCCCGTTGCTGTGAGAGACGCGGTTCCTGTGAAGCAGGACTTTATGTACGACAAGCGGCTGCAGACGATGGACGACGACATGGACGCGATTCTGGACAGCATTGATCCCATTCTCTTCTACCAGGCTTCGAACCAGAGACAGCAGCGGAAATAGTGTGTATCCTTGGATTATTGCAAGTGTTTTCCTCAATCGCTGTGGCAGTGCTCGATCTTGCGTACAAATCGCTGAGAGACATCTCTTATCACCACAATACGAAACGCAGAATAACAAACACCCGCAACTGACAGCAAATACAAACTCTTAACTCTCGTTACAGGACAGTGCAGCAACCACCAGAGGGTGCCTCTTCCGTTCTCTGCTCCATGACAAACTACGCGTGATTTCCATCCGGAAGCGCGACATTCACAGCGCGATCAAACACGGCCTTCAGCCCCTCCTGGGTCTTCGCGCTGCACTGCATGCAACCGCCAGCGTTCAGCTTCGCCGCCATTTCCTCCGCCTAGCATTAACCACAGCGCGCATCCCCACTTCCTCCATGGTGACGATGGTCTCGTTGTTCTCCTTCAGCTTCTGGATGGTGTCTTCGTTTGTGATGAGGTCCTTCTTGGTTCCGACCAAGAAGAGGGGAACGGGGCGCGACTTGTCCTCCCAGTATTGCACCAGCTCCTTGTACCACTACACGTCAGTCTCCGCATGCGACGAACACCTTTTCGCAGTTCTTGAAGGAATTACGACTACACGGTGAGAGAACGCCAAAGCACATACTCCACGCACGAGTACGCGATCAGGAAAATATCGGTGTTGGGGTAGGAGAGGGGACGGAGCTGGTCGTAAGCCTCTTGGCCTAGACGTGAGAAACGCGCAGTTGGTGCATACCGGCAGTATCCCAGAGCTCCAGACTGACCGATTTGTTGCCGACATTCACGTCCACCTTGTAGTTGTCGAAGACTACGAATGACGCCATTCCTCGCCCAATCAAACCTGTCGGCACATATTCCTCTGGGAAGTGATCCGTCGAGTACGAAATCAAGAGACACGTCTTTCCAACGGCACCATCTCTACAGCGTGACCAACAATACTGCAACCCGTACCCGACGACGACGCACTTCATTGTGTTCTGTTCGGCCATGTTGTTGTGTTTGATAGATCTTTACTCTGCCAGATCATCGCAGCTGAACCCGTAGCGCAGAACCGCGGTTATTTCCAAATCACAGTGAGGGGTTGTGAAAACCAAACACGACAACGGAGTGAATTGCGATTACGGCGTACAACACAGTGGAGGAAGGAAGGACGGGATTCGTGTCACATGTCATTCGCGCAGAACAGCTCCCACCCCATCCATCGAAAGTAGAAGAGCGCGAGAAGCAGCGGGAGCAGAAGCAGCAGGAGAATGCTACGCTGTCAGATGAAGGATGACAACTCTCACAACCGCTGCTGGAAATAGTCTTCTCGCAGCAGTACGGATTGAATGCATGAGTGGATCCACGAAGATCGAAGACTAGAGATGACAGGAAACACGCATATCGAGCATGAAAAGAGAACACAGCGCCGTCAGAACGCCTGCCTTGCCCACCAGATTCATTCTCTGTGAGCGATAAAAGAAAAGGAATGCACGAAGAGGGACTCGAACCCTCGAGTGCGAACACATTACGGCCTTAACGTAACCCCTTGGACCACTCGGGCATCCGTGCTTTGGTTCAAACCCCTCATTACGGCTTATAAGCGAGTCGCTTCGTCTAACAAACACATCACTGAACAGGAATCGTCTTCTTGCTGACCTCCGTCTCCACCTTCGGAATGGTCAGATTCAAAACGCCCTTGTCGTATACGGCGTTGATGGCGTCCGTGTTTGCGTTGCTCGGAACCGACACTTCCCTTCGGAAACTGCCGAAGTGGCGCTCGGAGAAGTGGCAGTGGTTCTTCTCGTCCTTCTCTTCCCTCTGCTCCTTGCGTTCACCCTCGATCACCAGGACGTTGTTCTGTGTGGATATGTGGATATCGCTCTTGTCCATCCCGGGAATGTCCACGCACAGTCTGTAGTCCTTGTCCGTTTCCTTCATGTCCATTCTCCCAAAGCCGGAGAAGGGGGTGATCATGTCGCGTCGCATGCGCTTCGCCAACGCCGATTCGCGGGAAGGATCGTCCTCCGGAACGGATGTGTGGGGATTCGCTCGACGCATGGGCCACGTCATCAGGTCCTCTAGACCGTCAAAGAAGGGATCGCGCAAGATGAAGCTCATAAGAAAAGAATGACCCCTTGTCAAAGCGGGAGTCTGTCAAGAAGCGAAGATTACGCTTTTCGGTGTTTGAATTCACGATTTATGCATTCCGATGTGGAGATGAGATGCACTCCCCGCATTTGATATACTCCCTCTATGGATTCCACTTCATTCGAACAGAAAGTATCAACATTCAAACACAGCATCCATCAAGAGTACACACACGGACCTGAAAAGCGTTATATGGGCCCTTAACCGAAAGAAATGGGTCGCTCGCGTTTGTTGCAGATAAACCCCCTCCCTTCGACCGGTAGTGTGGATTTCCGCTTCCAAAACTACTGGTTGTTCGTTACCGCACCCCGTTTGAGCCAGAGTCCGAGCGCCCTCTACAACACGATTGGAAGTGCGGATATGCAGAGTCGTTGTGGAGAGAGTCTGGTGGACGCGTACGTGTGTATCGTCAAGTCGATGATCGAGTGCGCCAGCGATGTGGGAACGCGAGCAGGATCCGCTCATGGAATAGAAAGTGAGCCACTCTGCATCGTCCCGCTTCCATGCTCTCAAGATTCCCTCGATTACCATTGAGGACTACGTGAAAAGGTGCCTTTCTGTGCTGGCGATGAGCTGTATAGGATTACCAAATACTTCCAGTGCAGTTACGAGTGTTTCGTGTGCTCCCTGTCCTACATCGATCTCCTGCTGTCCGACCATTTCATACTGAATGCGTACAGCGTGCATCGCGTTGTGCTTGTGTCGTAGCGCCCGTTCGCTGACGTGATGGATAGTGTTATGGAAGCAGCCAAGTTCTACGACGACAGTTTCTTCAACAACGAGTTCTACGCGCGCGTCGGCGGTGTTTCCGTCGAGGAGCTGAATGGACTGGAAATGGACTTTCTCTTTGCCATTCACTTCTCCCTGATCGTCCCGCAGGAGTCCTACCAGAAGCTGCACAACGAGCTCTTCCTGCACTGTAGTCACATCTGTTCCCATTGTCGTAGTCCCTCCCTCGGCGCTTCAGCCCTAGATCACCTCCACATCCCGCATCTCGATTTTGTGCAGAAGGCCCCTTCCTTCAAATGTCTGTGCTACTCTACAAGGGTGTTTTCGGATGGACGATAGGCGTCTTCTCTCGCGATACCTTTAGTGTCTCCTGTTTCTTCAACAAACAAACCTATACTGGGGGCCAGCCGCACTTCTTTCCGCCGATCACGTGAATGTGGAGGTGCATCACCGTCTGCTCTACGCCGTTACACAAACAGGGAGAAGGATACGGGCGTCAGGACCGTCATTGATCACAACGCGGTATCCGGGCTCGAGGCCCTCCTTCATAGCGACGATCGTGGCCACGCGCATCAGATGGCCGACCAGCTGCTCCTGGTCCTCCTTCATCTACGACATCAGGATTCCCAGCAGAGATCCACGTAACGCAGCTGCGTGAGGTTTCCGCACACCTTGGGCACGACGATGATGTGCACGGGCGCGCAGGGATTGATGTCCTTGAACGCGCAGCTCACATCATCCTCGTAAACCATCGTGGAGGGGATGGTGTGGTTCGCAATCTTCTCGAAAAGCGTGAGTTCCTTCTCTTCCGCCATATTGCTTCAAATGTGGGGAGAGGAGTCGGATTTGGAAACCCATAACGAATCATAGGGAAAGAGGAAAGTGGAGGCGGGAGAAAGCTGGAAGAGGGCATACTTACCTGGCGGGGATTTGGCTGCGATCAAGAAGGCAGCTGGTCTGGGGCTGAGCAGGCTATAGCACTCTGGTGCTGTGAGGCTCCAAAGGTCCTTCGGGATGATTACCGCACAATTTTTGGGTTGGGGAGTATGCGCTTGCGCATCTCCCGTCTTGAATCGAATCACTGAAACCACTTTACACATTTGCCGCGCGAAACCCTTTTTGGCGGCATCATCCTTCTTTCCATAGACCTTCCGATTCTTGCGATACGTCACCGCCTAGCCCTTCTCAAATGAGCAATTCGACAGAGGAGTATCGCATCGACTGCGGTACGATCAAGAAGGTGGACATCGTCAACTTCATGTGCCACGAGCACCTGGAGGTGAATTTCGACAAGAAGATCACGTTTATCACCGGCCCCAACGGAAGTGGAAAGAGCGCTATTCTTACCGCCCTGCAAGTAGCCCGCTGGACTCTCCATGTGACGCATAGGTGGCTTTCGGTGTCCGCGCGAACAGCACCGGCCGAGCGAACAAGATCGACCAGCTTATTCGCAAAGGCTGCGGTTCGGGCGCGGAAATCAGGGTGTGGGTACGCAACGTGGGTCTGAACGCGTACAAGCACCGCGACTACGGGGATACAATCGTCGTGCACCGAACGATCCGTCCTTCGTCCAATCGAACTACGCTGGAGAACGCTTCGTAGCGCCGCGCGTCGCCGATCATTCGTAGGGGCCGTTGCATCAGCGACAAGAAGCGGGACCTGGTGGACATGCTGAAGCACTTCAACATCAAGATCGAAAACCCGCTGGTGTTCATGGAGCAGACGACGATGAAGCAGTTCATTCAGGGCGATGAGAAGGTGAAGTACGAGGTGCTGATGCAGGCGATGAACTTCAAGTCGCTGGAGCAGAAGTGGTGGTGTGGGCGCTGTATCACGCCTAGTTTCAACATAACGGAGGACAATCTGTCGTCGATGAACTCCATGCTTCATCGCTACAAGGACGTGGAGCTGGGGAAGAAGAAGCAGATCCGCGACGAGGCCATCGAGCAGGTGCGCGCCGTGCAGCATCTGGAGGATCGCCAGAAGCAGATTCTGGACCTGGAGAAGAAGATGGTTTGGTCCGACGTGCAGTCGCTCGAAGAGGAGATCGACGAAGCGGAGGGAGAGGTCGCGCAGATCGACCACACCATCGAGAAGATTCAGAACACGCGCGACGCCACCTCCAAGGAGCTGGAGACCATCCTGAGCGAGTCCTCCGCCGTCGACGCGAAGATCCAGGCGGTGAAGAACGATCTGACGATTTACATGGACGATGTGGAGCGAGTGACCAAGGAGCTGGACGAAATCCTGGCTCCCGTGGACGAGGCCAAAATGAAGATAGAAATGAACAAAAGCCGCATGAACGCCTGCGATCGCGAAATGCAGTCGATCCGCAGGAACATCAACAGCATCGCGGAGCAAATGCGACAGAAGGAGAACGACACGCGGAAGAAGCAGCAGACCGAGTCGCTCCAGGCCGCCATCGACGGGCTGTCGTCGCGCTGCGAGGCTTTGGACCGCGACATCGCGCGCATTCTGGAAGAGAAGGAGGGACTGCAGCGAAGCGTCTCCGAGGTGAACGACCAGCGGCGCGACGCGCTGGGCGCGCAGCAGACGAGCAACCACGAGCTGACGGCGCTGAAGAACAGCCGCATGAACCTGGAGCGGTCGTCGAAGGAGAGTCACGAGAAGTACGGCGCGAACGTGAAGAACATGTTCGACGAACTGAGGAGCTACACGCCGCAGCGCCCCATCTTCTTCCCCATCGGCGACTACGTGAGCGTGAAGAAGGGCTGCGAGCAGTGGGCGAGCACGATCGAGTGCTACCTGTCCAGCGTGCTGTGCGGCGCCGTGTGCTGCCGCGGGTGCACGCGCGACATCAACAAGGTGAAGGCGCTGATGCACAAGTACCACGTGACCTTCATGAGTATAGTGATCGTTGACTACCAAGGCCAGCAGGCGATCGACCGCAGCAGGGTCACCACGCTCTCGCCCACGATCATGGACGTGCTGGAGTTCAAGAGCGAGGTCGTGCGGAAGGCGCTGATCATCCAGAACCGCATCGAGGCGCGTCTGCTGGTAGACAGTTACGATGATGTGACGCGTCTGACCGGTAGCGGCACGGTGCGCTCGATGCCGCAGTTCGTGAGCTCGATGATCACGAAGAACGGCGACAACCACCGCGTGATCAACGGCAAGCCCATTTCGGAAATGAATCGCCGGACCCCGACGGGCGTGCTGCAGTCGGACGTGACGCCGCTGCTGCGAGAGCTGGGCGAGAAGATCGCGCGGCAGACGGAGGTGGTGGAGAGGGACAAGGAGGCGGTGCGACGCCTGTCCAAGCAGCTGGACGACATACGGCGGCGCGCGGAGGCGAACAGCAGCGAGCTGAAGCGGAAGGAGAACGAGAAGACGAACACACAGCTGACGCTCAACCGCAAGAGGCGGGAGCTGGACATGCTGGTGGGGGACGGCGAGGAGGACGAGCTGGCGGAGCTGAGGACGCAGCAGCAGCAGCTGGAGCAGACATTTGAGGAGAAGAGCGAGGAGAAGAAGCGGTACGCGGAGGAGAACACGATGCTGCAGGAGGCGGTGGCGACGCAGGACGCGATGGTGAAGGCGGCGAACGAGCGTCGAGAGATCATGATAAAGAAGGTGGAGGAGGCGAAGGGTCGCATTCGCGAGTTGAGAATGAAGGAGGACGTGACGAGTGCGCGCATGAAGATGGAGGCGAAGATAAAGAAGTGCGACGAGACGAAGAGCGTGCTGGAGAAGGACAAGAAGAAGAAGGAGACGGCGCTGGAGGCGAAGAAGAAGACGCTGACGGAGTCGTTGACCGCGCTGGCGAACGAGGAGCGCCCCTCGGAGCGCGTGAACAAGAAGCAGTGTCAGGCGCTGATCGCGAAGTGTCGCGAGGACCTGAACGTGGAGCTGGAGAAGCTGGGCATCCGCGACCTGGACGCGCTGAAGAAGGCGGCGGAGGAGAAGGCGGCGGCGTACCAGAAGTGCAACGACGAGTACAAGGCGATCAAGCGCGAGGGGCAGGAAATGGACCGACTGGACAAGCGTCAGAAGATGACGTACACGGAGCTGCGCAACGAGGCGCAGCAGCAGATCTGCAAGCGGTTCACGAAGTTCCTGTCGCAGCGCAAGGCGGAGGGGAAGGTGGACATCGACCACACGAAGAAGCAGGTGTCGCTGGCGGTGAAGATGGACAGCACCAACGAAATCGCCTCGTCGCAGGTGAGCAACATCCGCGTGCTGTCGGGAGGCGAGAAGTCGTTCGTCACGCTGTCGCTGATCATGGCGACGACGCACGTGATCGAGTCGCCGTTCTTCATCATGGACGAGTTCGACGTGTTCATGGACGAAGCGAACCGCGTGGTATCGTTGCACACGATCATTGACACGGCGCGACAGGAGGGGAAGCAGTTCATCTTCATCACCCCACACAACCTGGAGACGGTGGTGAAGGAAATGAACAAGGATAAAGAGAACTCGAGCATTGGCATTTACGAGTTGCATGACCACCAGCAGGGTAGAGCGAGTTGATATGCGTGTTTGTTGGAATGATCGTTTATCCTATTGTTATAGTTACTAGCTACTGTGTTGCAAACGGGAATAATTGGGCGTTATCAACGCGGGTTGTTCGTTCCCTCAGAATTGCACTCTCTTGTCGTGATAACGATTATCTCCTGCTTCATTGTTTCGTAGCACGAAGAGATGCCGGTAGTCATTCAGCAGAGGAGAAAGCACCCCATTAGAGTGATTCCGAGGAAGAGCAATTCAAACAGTATCCTCATCCTCGCAATCTACTTGTTTGTACTCTTTACTCCTCTTCTGTACGCGTTCACGCGAAGTGCTTCCGATGTGAAGTGGACCATGAATAGCGAGAACATTATTCATGTGCTCTCCCGTACGTTCCTTTGAGACGGGATAATGGGTAGAGGTCGCGAATCCCGCTTAGCTCTGTACTGAGGCGAAAGCAAGAGTTGCAGACAGATTCAAGTTTTCTTCGTATTCCATTTAGTGAAGTGTATTCGTTCGTTGCGGTTTGCATGGCGTTTCCCTTGCTGTTTGTTATAGAGCGTGCATTTCGATTCCACTCATGCAGTAGAACAATCAGGACATCCAAAAGGCTGTAAACAGAATCCATCCTCCCTGTTTCCTTTTCTTCATGAAATGAAATGGAGAGGCATTTCAGCAATCGTAGGCACGCTGGGAAAGTGCATCCTTCTCTTCCTGTGGTGTACGCTCCTCGTGCGCTATTATCGTGTACTGCATGCACAATCCTGTTATCTTTGTAGTATTGTCATGAGGCGTTTGAAAATGGAAGTGCTACTCCCTCGTTTGTGTCTTTTCCTTCCAAACATGCTGTCGCGCTGTTGTGTATTGATTATCTGTAGGAAGCACGTGAGAGCAGTCCCATCGTTCCTGAAACGCTCGCTCCTACAGCCGTAATCCTCTACCGCTGCACTCTCACCCTCTAGTCACCGCAGCCCTCTCTCCACATCGAAGCGTCGTTTGATTACGATGCAATTCTCAGCAAACTCAACGCCCTTCAACAATCGGACTCCTACATTGTGTACAAGTATCTGGAGAATGCTGGATTCGGCAACTTTGTCTGCGGCTTCCTTACGCTGTACACAGTCGCCATGTGCAAGGGTGTGGCCTTCAAGGGTGGTGATTGGTGTATTCGATAACAAATAGTGCTGGAGAATCCCTACTTTCCATACTTCGTCAGATTCATTCCGGATGTGGTGATATCGCGTAAGTACCTGTTTCTCGTTTCATGGAAAGGCGCGGAGTATCGAAATCTCACCAACAACCGGTTCATCATGCTAAGCAGCTACGAAGCCAAGATGCGAAGTGGATTGAAGCCGCTGTTTGCCCCGGGTAACTGCACGGTGAGCATGCTGAGCGAGTCCGTTGAGTCGGTTCTCCTCCACTTCAACGGAACGCAACGACTGCGGGAATTGGGGTTTCCCCTATCGGGACCCATTCCAGCGGTCGCAACCTTCCTGAAGAACGCGATTCTGCGTCTCTTCTTCAACCCCGCTCCCAAGTTGTGCCATCGCATTCAGGAAGAGAATCAGATCTTGCATTCCCGTCCACTCTGCTGCTTCCAGGTACGAACGGGCGGCTACCTCTCGAACGTGTACGAAAACGCAGTGTTTTTGAAGGAGAACCACCTCGGTCAGTTTTTCCAGTACATGAACGCATACCGCGACCAGCATCAAATCGAAGGAAGGAATCTGAATGTGTTTATCAGCTCGGACTCCGATGTCGTGATCCGCGACATGCGAAGTCGATTGCAAGCGAATGCCTCCGTGTTCTCGCTCCAATCGATCACTCGGGGTCACACCGCCTACAGTCCGAAGACCTTCTCCCAGGACGAGCGAGATGTGGTCTTTGGGGCGCTTTTGGACTTGTTTCTGTTGAAGGACTGCGACATGCTGGTGACGACGCGTGGAAGCACGTTCGGCAACCTCGCGCTTGAGCTCGGCACTGTCAGTTCGTTTTCGCCTCCGCTGCGGAGCGAGATGCAGGGGTGTTCCGTGTTTCATTCCAATCGCTCCGAGGAAGGGGAGCGTGTGCACTTTTACGCTGTCAACAATAAACGCCATTGATGTCGGGTTTGTTTTGCACTCACAATTCCTCTTGGTCATGTTCTGCGCTGTTTCCAAATCGCTGTTAGCAAAGACATGCAGTGCTCATGTCTTCAGGAGGATGTTTCGTCCCGTAGGAATCGTCGGCTTGCCCAATGTGGGGAAGTCCACTCTGTTCAACGCGTTAACCAAATCGGAGCTTGCCGAAATGGCGAACTATCCCTTCTGCACCATTAATCCGAACAAAGCGGATATCCTTTCCGAGTTCGCTCGTTTTGCGTCGCCCGAGTTTTCTTAACGCGCAGTCGTGTCGATTCCGGACCCACGGTTGAACGTGCTAGCAAACATTTGTCATTCGAAGAAGGTGGTGTATGACGAGATGGAGTTCATCGACGTGGCTGGACTCATCAAGGGGGCTCACAACGGCGAGGGTCTCGGCAACCAGTTCCTCAGCACCATTCGCCAGGTGAGCGTCATTCTTCACGTGGTTCGCTGCTTTGACAACACTGACATTCTCCACGTCAACAACAAGATTGACCCCATAAACGGTTCGCATCGTTGTCGGCTCTCATCGCTAGACATCGAGACGATCAAGATGGAACTGCAGCTAGCAGATCTGTCCCAGCTTCAAAAGCAGCGTGAGAAGGTGTGTCTCGCTATCCAGTATTACGCATAGCTGCTGACAAAGACGCGCAGCACTGCCAACTCGCCGCTCAAATCGACGCTTCGCATCGTCGATCGTTGCATCGACTGCATCAACAAGGACCAGAGCCCCGGCGAGATTCAGTGGACGAAGGACGAGTTCCCGCTCTTCAAGAGCCTGCAATTGCTGAGCGCGATCCCCGTGGTGTACATCCTGAACACGTCGAACGAAGAGGCGGCGAAGGGCAACCACTACACGGAGGAGGTGGTGAAGTACCTGAAGACGAAGAACTACGTCATCATGTCCGTCGCTCTGGAGCAGGAGAGCATCCTGTTCGACGACGACGTCTCCCAGAAGGAGTATCTGGAGCAGTACGGCGTCAAGGAGAGCGCGCTCAACCGCGTTGTCACAGCGTGCAGTCAGCTTCTCGGCCTGAACACGTTCTACACGGTGGGCACCAACGAGGCGAGAGCGTGGCACACCGAGAAGGGCTCCACCGTCCAACAGGCGGGTTCCCAAATCCACTCCGATTTCGTCTCGAAATTCATAAAGGCGGAGGTGATGCACTACGACGACTACGTGAGTCTCGGTATCTTGTGCGTGTGGGCTCTCATTGTAGGTGGAGAGGAAAACGTGAAGAAGGCGGGAAAGCTGTACGTGGAGGGCCCCTCCTACGTCTGCCAGAACTACGACATTCTGTACTATCACATCCGCAAGTGTTGTGTTTGTTGTTCACAGCATGCGCTTTCCCGACGTGGTACGCACGCGTCCAGCTGCCTGTGAGCGCGTGGCTCGCGTCGGAAGGCGAAAGGGACGCATGCCAAATCACTTGTAGTCGCTTTCGGTGATTCAATTGATTACGAAGATAACTGAACGCGCCAAGATGGATTCACATAAAAGAATTCTGAAGGTAAAGACGCGTTCTTTGCCGGATTATGTGTAGATGGTGTGCTATAATTGTGGGGAGGAAGGTCACATTGCTAGAGATTGCCCTCATGGTGAGCTACATTCCTCCTCCGGTTACGGGTAGAGAAGAATGAAGAGAAGCTGTGCTTCATCTGCAAGAAGCCGGGCCACTTAGCGCGTGACTGTCCTGAGAAGCCTGCTGCCCCTGAGGGTGAGGAAGCGTAATCGATCCTTGCCCTACTGACTCTATAGTGCTCCTGCTTTTGTGCCCAAGCGCAGAGCGAACCGTGGTCCCAAGACCTGCCGCATTTGCCATGAGGAGGGTCACATTGCCCGCAACTGCCCTCACGCTGCTGAGAAGGCTGAGAAGCCCGCAGAGCAGCCCGCTGCTGCGTAGGTGTTCGCCGTTTCTCTCACCCTCAGTGAACAGGCCGCTGAGCCCGCTAAGCCCGCTGCCGCTCCCGAGAAGAGCGAGGTGATTTGCCGCATTTGCCAGAAGCCCGGACACATTGCTCGCAACTGTCCCGAGTGGTGATCGCGCCCGTCCCTCACTCCTAGGCGCAAGCCTCGCAGAAGATTCCCTCTCCGCAACGTCTGCTTCCGCTGCCTCCAGCCCGGACACGTCGCCCACGATTGCCCGAACGAGGTGGTCTGCAGCCGCTGCGAGCAGCCCGGACACATTGCGCGCGAGTGCAAGAACGAGCCGGTGTGCTACCACTGCAAGCAGACGGGTCATCTCTCGAAGGCTTGTCCCAACCCCATTGTGTGTTATAAGTGCGGACAACCGGGTCATAAGAGAGCTGATTGTCCTCAGGCTTAATGTTGTTATTCATTATTCTCCTGTTTGTTGCGCGCAATGGAGGACGCCGTGGGTGGACGCGCTCGTTTGTCACTCGCAGATTGCCGTCACCGTGATCGGGGACAAGGGGGTGGGGAAGACCAGTCTCATTCGATTCCTCGACGGCCTCCCGTACGATGCGGACATACAGCAGAGTCACCAAATCACGCAGTCGTTGATAACTCTGCGGAAGGGAAGCCAGTCTCAGCAGTTTCGCATCTGGGACATTTGCGGAGAGCGTAACCATTTCAGTTCTCTGCGTAATCGTGTAGTCGCCTCGATGCCGTACTCCTCGCTGTACTACTCCCACTCGGAGATCATTCTCCTCTGCTACGCCATCAATTCGATTGTGCGGACTGTCGCCGTCCTCTCATGGATAGGAATCGTTTGACTTCGCCGTCGCCAATTGGAACGACATCAAGCGGTGCACTGTGAACGACCCGAATGTCGTGTTCCTCTTCGTCGGACTGAAGAAGGACATGGACGACGAGAGAGAGATCCCCGTTTCAGTAGGTGAGTAGCGTTCGCTTCACCGTAGAAAGCTCGGCAGTACGCGGTTGCGAACAAGATGTACTTTTACGAATTGTCGTTGCTGTCTGGAACGGAGCGCACGAAGCTGTATGACGATCTGAGTAGGGTTGGGAGTGGGCGATGACGCGGAGTGAGTCTTCTCTACCGGACGCGAGCGCTGCGCATCAATTACCTCATCCAGGCGTGTTCAGTGCAATTGTTGTTTTTGCGAGAGAAGGGGAGAGGGGAGGCTTGTTCTACTGAGGGAGAGGATAGTTTTGAGGAGGGTGATCATGATATGAAAGGAGAGGATCATGATGGGAGTGAAAAGAGTTGTGATGAGAGTGAAAGGAGTTGTAATGAGACTAAAGAGGACGGTGACGGGGAGGAAAACCACACAAAGGAAGACAACCATCACACGAAAGAAAGCAACAATCGCATGGAAGACCTCCAAAGACAACTCCGGGAAAACCCGTACAGTGCCATCGTAATCTCTTCATTTTGGAATAACGAGTAGTATTACAAGTACAAGGAAGGGGATTTGGAGGATGAGCTGGAGCGACTCATCGGACTGTACATGGATCTACTAAACCAGAAGGGAGACGCCAGTTACCGGTGTATCCTCTCTCAGCTTCTCTCGCGTGTACCATAATTGTTGTGTTTCGGAATGTTTCCCAAAAACTCAAACGAACAGGTTCTGATCGGCGAGCCCTTCCGTTGCAAGGACGCATTCACTCTGTATGACAGCAAGCTGGGCGGTCTTCCTGTTTTCGCTCCTCTTATTTCTCATTGCGTAGCTTTGGTTCACAGAAATCCCGCAAGAGTATCCGTTCCATTGTTCCGTCTGCGGGGAGGAAATGCCCCTTGTGGTGCAAGTCTCTCTGTATTCTCTTCATTACCGCTAGGTATACGATCCGTTAGACGATTTGGACCGAGTGTTATACGTGTTTGCGTGTAAGAAGGCGAAGTGTCAGCTTTCCTCCTCGGGGTGGTGCTGCATCCGTCAGCAGAAGGTTGTGGAGGAAGAAGAGGAAGTCAAAACGGAAAAACCACAACCCAAGTCATCCCCCGGTCTCTCGTGGGACTTTGGAGGAAGTGCCTCGAGCTCCCTCTTCGGTGGCTCGTTGAGCGGAAACGCGAACCTCATGGACTTGCTGAACAAGATGGAGAAGAAGGAGAAGGTGGTGGAAGAGAAGCCCGTGGCGCAGGAAAAGCAAATAACAGTTCCCGTGGGTATTCCTGTGACGAGTCCAAATCATCCGACCCTTCCCGAGTTCTTCTTGGACGTAATCAAACACTGCTCGTGTCAGACCTAGGTGTTTGAAGAGCCCGAAGAGAAGAAGAAGGCGGTCAAGCAGCACGTGGAAGTGAGTGGCAACGAGGGACAAGGAGAGGGCTACGAAGATGACAAGCGCATGTCGCGTCTTCTCAAATTCAACGCGACCATTAAACGTAACCCTTCCCAAGTAATACGGTGAGGGAGTGGGAACGGAGTGATGGATAGCATTGCGTATCCCAATGGCGAGCCGCTGAACCCGGTTCCGATGCAGCAGAACGCAATTCCGAACTGCCGGTGTGGACGTCGACGCTGCTTCGAGCTCCAGATTCTGCCCACCCTTCTGTCGTTTATTGGAGACGAGGACCTGACCATCGAGAGTCTAAAGGAGGAGAAGGAGTGGTCGTCGATCCTCGTCTATTCGTGCGAGGCGAACTGCGAGAACTGCCGAGAGTCCGTCTGCGTCCTTCCTCCTCTTTCGCTTCTTTGTTCCACAAACAGCGCAATTCGATTCAACACCCCGTTATCTCTCGACTCATCACTCCTTACGCCTTGGCGAGCTCCTCGAAGCGAGCGATGGACTCCTCGTACTTCTTCACCTCGTCCTTCAGCTCCACGAGCTTCTTCGCGTCTCTCTCCTTCACCTCCGCGGGAACCTTCGCGTACGACTCCACGTTCATCTTGCCCTCCAGCTTCTCCTTGCGGCTCTGCACGTCCTTCAGCTGGCCCTGCAGCTTCTTCAGCTCCTGCGCGAAGTCCACCAGACCCTTCAGGTTCACCAGCATCGTCACCTTCGTGTTCACGTGCTTCACGGCGCAGCTGTGCGGGAACTCCGTGTCCTTCGTCGCGATCACCTCGCCCGCCTGCGACAGCGTCTTGAAGTCGCTGCTCAGCGCCTCCAGCGTCTTCAGCGTCTCGTCGTCCGTCGTCGCCAGGTACAGCGTCGGGTTGTCCTTGCGCGTGAGGTTGTAGTCGCTGCGCAGCGAGCGCGCCTCGTGCACCATGGTGTTCAACAGCTCCATGTCCTCGTCCAGCTTCGCGTTCGTCCACTCCGCCTTCTCCACGGGGTACGAGGTCAGCATCACCGACTCCGGGTACTTGAAGCCCGGACGGTTCGTCACACGCTGCCACAACTCCTCCGTGATGAACGGCATCATCGGGTGCACCAGACGCAGGCCCTGCTCCAGGCAGATATACAGCGTCATCTGCGCCTTGCGCTTCGCCTCCTTGTCCTCGCCGTTGATGATCGGCTTGATCATCTCCAGGTAGCGGTCGCACAGCTGGTACAGCCAGAAGTTGTACACCTGCGTCGTCACGCCCGCGAAGTCGTACTCCTCGAACAGCTTGTTGCACGCCGCCGCCGTCTGCGACAGGCGGCTCAGGATCCACTGGTCGCGCAGCGCCAGCGTCTTCACGTCGATGTTCTCGATCTCCTCCTGCGTCGCCTCGAGACCCTCCATGTTCATCAGACCGAACTTCACCGCGTTCCACAGCTTGTTGCAGAAGTTGCGGTAGCCGATCACGCGCTGAATGTCCAGGTTGATGTTGATGCCCTGGATCGTGTACGCCAGCAGGCCGAAGCGCAGCGCGTCCGCGCCGCACATGGGAATGCCCTCGGGGAAGTCCTGACGCTTGCCCTCCGACGCGCGCTCCACCTCAGACGGGTCCAGGTTGCCGTGACGGATCTTCTCCAGCATGCCCTCGAGCGTGCAGCCGTTGATCACGTCCAGCGGGTCGATCACGTTGCCCAGCGACTTGGACATCTTTCTGCCGTACTTGTCGCGGATCATGGCGTGCAGGTACACCTGCGTGAAGGGCAGCTTGTCCGTCAGCTCCAGCGACAGCATCACCATGCGAGACACCCAGAAGAACAGAATGTCGTGGCCCGTCTCCAGCAGCGTCGTGGGGAAGAACGCCTTCAGGTCCTCCGTCTCGTTCGGCCAGCCGAACACGGAGAAGGGGAACAGGCCCGAGCTGAACCACGTGTCCAGCACGTCGGGGTCCTGCTCCACCGTCACCTTCGCCGCGTCCACGCCCAGCTTCTCCGCGCCCTTCTTCACCGCCTCCGCCGCGTCGCGCGCAGCCACCCACACGTCCTGGTCGATCACCTTCTCGCCCTCGTGCACCAGCACCTTGTAGGCGGGAATGCGGTGGCCCCACCACAGCTGGCGGCTGATGCACCAGTCGTGGATGTTCTCCAGCCAGCGGTACCACGTCTGCTCGTGCTCCTTCGGCTTGATCGACAGCTCGCCGTTGCGCACCGCCTCCACCGCGCGGCGCGCCATGTCCGTGCAGTCCACGTACCACTGCGGCTTCAGCAGCGGCTCCACGATGTCGCCGGTGCGCGAGCAGACGGGGATCTGCATCTTATTGTCCTTCTTGCCGATGAAGAGGCCCAGCTCTACAACTCACGCGCCCTCGCCGTCATCACTCTTCAGGTCCTCCTCCAGCTTCACGCGCACGTCGAAGCGCATCATGCCCGTGTACGGCGCGCCGTTCTCGTTGATGCGACCATCGTCGGTGATCACGCTACGCGTTATGGAAACAGCCCACGCTCACTTGATGAACTCCAGATTGTGTCGCCTGCCGCACTCGAAATCGTTGGGGTCGTGGGCGGGCGTGATCTTCACCGCACCGGTGCCGAAGTTCATGTCGACCAGGATGTCATCGCAGATGATGGGGATGCGACGGCCGTTGATCGGGTGGATCACGTACTTGCCGTGCAGGTGGGTGTAGCGCGGGTCCTTCGGGTGCACCGCCACGGCAGTGTCGCCCAGCATCGTCTCGAGACGCGTGGTGGCGACGATGATCTTCTCGTCGGAGTTCTCCACGGGGTACGCGAACTCCGTCAGGCAGCCGAACTCGTACTGCTTGCCGCCGTGACCCGGCACCTTGCGCAGCGTTCTGCCCTCCACGTCGATGTACTCCACCTCTACGGGTCACGCTCCCGAGTCTCGCCCACCGATGTCGCTGATCGCCGTGCGCAGCTGGCAGCACCAGTTCACCAGGCGCTTGCTGCGGTAGATCTTGCCCTTCTCGTACAGGCGGATGAACGCCTCCTTCACCGCCGCCGTCAGGTTGTCGTCCATCGTGAACGCCTCGCGGCTCCAGTCCACGGAGGTGCCCAGGCGACGGAGCTGGTGCGTGATGGTGTTGGCGTAGTTGCGCTTCCACTCCCACACCTTGTCCACGAAGGCGTCGCGACCCAGGTCGTGGCGCGTCTTGCCCTCGTCCTTCATCAGCTGCTTCTCCACTACGACCTGCGTGGCGATACCGGCGTGGTCCACACCCGGCACCCACAGCGTCTCGCAGCCGCTCATGCGCTTCCAGCGGACGATGGAGTCCTCGATGGCATTCGTGAGCGCGTGGCCCAGATGCAGCGTGCCGGTGACGTTTGGAGGAGGAATCACCATGATGAACTTCTTATCGGCGGGGAGAGTCGCCGCGCGCTTGGCATCGGCCTTGCAGAAGCCGGAAGCCTCCCACCACTCTTCCCAAGCAGACTCGACGGCGTTGGGCATGTAGGTCGCGGCCATAGGTCCCGACACGTCTATCCATGAGCACATCCGTCAGAAGCCACCCTTCTTCTCGCCCTTGGGCGTGGTGTTCACGAACACAGGCTCGGGCTCCTTGGGCTTCTCGGCCTTCGCCTTCTTCTCCTTCTTGGCGCCGCCTTCCGCGTTGTTGCCCTTCAGGCCCCACTACGTCGTCACGCTCCAGACGGACACGATCTACCGCTTTCATCTTTTCCTCCTTACTCATTTTGGGCTTTGCGTTCTTTTGTTTGGCAAGTTTCTTCAGTTGGCTCTTGGTGAGCTCTTTGGGAGCTCCCTCGGCAGGAGCAGGCGCAGTTTCCACGGGCTTCTGCGTTTCCGAAGACTGTGCTTCTGGTGTTGTTCTATGCGGCTCAATGCGCTGCTTAACGCACTACTTATCCATTGAGATAAATAACAGGGGAATCCAAATAAATACTGGCGAGAGAACAGCAAAGGTGGAGAATCGCCGAAATCATCCCGACTTCTGGATGAAACGGCAACGACTCCCGAAATAGGAGGGGTTTCCATCAGGGGAAATTTCCGTGAAACGGAGTGTGATTCTAACAAACCGAATCCACTACGTGTGGTACGGATAGTTCTTGTAGAAGTCGGGGAGGTACTCCAGGAAATAGCGATCGAGTTTCGAGAGCAGCTTCGTCGATGTCTCGACTCCCAATTGCGCCCGGACGTCCTTCAGCTCCCGCTCCACTCTCTATCTGTCACAATCGTGAGCAGCAGTGCTACCTCGTTGTGAGCGGACTGAAGCTCCTTGTCGTCAAACACCATAATCTCGATTTCGCCGATGGAGTACTGAATCGCGTCCTTCTGTACGTCACTAGGAACGAGATTACGAACGCGAGACAAGTCGGGAGTGGGAATCAAACGCGCATTGTCCAGATCCACCTTTGTGTGGTCATTCCTACCCACTCACACTCTCTCTCTTGCGTCTCACAACCGATATGATGTGCGGGTTGTTTCGATAATGGCCAGCGGGTGCAGCAGGGACAGTTTTGCATCAAACGACGCGCAGTTCTTGAAAAACGAGCACTTGTCCAACTCTGTTGATATCGCCTCCTTCCCCTCTCTTTCCCTACAGTCCATCTTTCTGCGAAAGACGATACACGTAATAGGTAGTTCCCAGCCCATTCAGATGATCTGGGTCCACTTTGGGGATGTTGCCCGACTTCAGCTCCCACGTGCTTTGTCTCTGACGCAGCCAAATGTTCCTTAACGCCAGCTTATGGTCCGCAAAGTCGTAGTATCTACGTTTGATGCGTCTCTATTCCTTCTACGTATCCAGGAACGTCTTCTGACCGAGAAACCGCGCATCGCACTGGGCAAGCCGCTTGGCCATCGCTTGCATTTCATACACGAATTTCTGCTCAATCTACCACTGATTCGGAGTCATTTCTCCCTACTTCCAACGCCGCCATGATTGTCTGACCCTTCTGATATTCGATTTCCTTTCGTTTTCGGTAACCAACGATGATGTAGTGTCCCATTCCGCCATTTCTCCCCTCTTCCGTGGATGACTCTCCCTTTTCCCATCCCTTCCACCAATGGATAGTCCTAGTTCACTCTATACGGAATACATGAATTCCAGACAGGCTTCAAGTAACACCGAATTGGCTCTGATTTCTGCCATCCCTTGGTTTTGCACTTTTGCCATGGCTCCAAGCGAACATTCTACTGTAGGAAAAGAGGCCGGCGTCGTCATGCCACCGTAAGTCCCGATTTCGTTCTTGGTGATTTGTAGGCAGCAGCCCAGAATGCGATCTCTGACAGCGTATCTTATCGATGCTACGAGCTGTCACACCTAGGGGAACACGACAACTGCTAATGATGGGTATCGAAGTGCTGGCTCACCACGAGCACGAACGAGAGGGGTACTGCCATCTTTTAACGTGTAAGACATAGATTGGAAGTGTACATTTCGGAGGGACGCAATGTGGATTCCTTTGAGTCGTGGATCACCTTTAGAAGAGCGGCAAGTGTGGACAGGCCTTCAACATCGTTCGTTGGATCATCCTGTTGGGAACGATTCTCCTCAACTTCTGCGATCCCGTAGTGTCTTCCGTTTCCTCTTCATTCTAGATCGTCACCCTTGTCTATGCCATCATCAACGCAAATCAAGGCGCGGCTGTCATTTGGCTATCCGTGTTTGCCATCCTCTTCTTTGTCGTATTCGCACTGTCTGTATCGGTTTCCCTATCTACCCTTCTGCTTTGTGTGGTATTCTTATGTGTTCTGGCTTGAGAGTAGAATCTCCTGTTACGAATCATTTCCTTCCATCAACGAAACGGTATTGATGTGTTTAGCTCTTCTCGTGCGTTCTCTGTAGCATCCATGACCCATGGTGATGCGTAGGTCGCCTCGTTTATCTCGCTTGGAGTGGCGGTGCTGAGCGAGTTGGTCGGGGAAGCAAGAAACAGTTGCAAGTAATTGTATATTATAGTACATCGTGTTTCTTCAACGCAGTCAGGAATGCGTCCACCTCTTCCGCTGGAAACACATTGTCGCCGATCGGAACCTCCAGGTCATTGATTCCGTGATAGTCCGAGCCGCTCGAGCACAGCAGGGAGTGCTGATGCGCGAAATCGCGAAACATTGGAGTGTTGTACTCCTCTCTGTGTTTGGGCGGGAAGCACTCCAGCCCGTCGATACCCAGCTCTGCTGCGCTGGAGCACACAGCCAGCGGATTCACACACAGCCAAGGGTGAGCAACAAAGGCCAGTCCCTTGTACTCATGAATGAGGTTGATCCCTTCCTGAAGTGTGAGGAAACGGACAGGCTCGTAGCTACAGATGAGACTGGCTGGGAAGAGCGACTAGGGGGCTCCTTGTCCCAAAAACTCGTCGAAAGCGCCTCGGAACGAAGACACGTACTCGTGCTTCATCAAACACTCGGCTATGATGGGGAGACTGGGATTGCAGTGCTTCGTCCTCTCTTCGATTTCTTCGTAGGGAATGGTGTAGCCGTCCTTTGCCAGGCGAGCGAGAATGGTTTTGCAGCGAGCAATCCTAGACGCGTTACGGAAACCGAATGTGCGTTACCGAATGGAACGGATACGTTCTCCTAAGCGGTTTTGGAGCGACGAAAAGTCCGTTGTTTTGGGGAAGTAGCCAGTAAGGTGGATCTGAGGCTCCGTTTCCGAATAAGCAGACAGTTCCACGCCCCCAATCACGGCCATTTCATTGTCGCAAAAGGAATGGAGTTGGAGGACGCCATTCACTGTGTCGTGGTCCGTGATGGCTACGACCTTCATATTCGCCTTGTGGCAGTGCGAGAGCAAATCGGCAACGGCTAGCTTTCCGTCGGAGAAGAGCGTGTGCAAATGCACGTCAACTCTGCGTATGTTCTGCGTCTTACGAAGGATGTGAAGTGCTACCTGTGATTTCATCATGCGTTGGAGTGAGTGGAGCTGTTTATGGAATCTGGAGGGTGAATCGAAACAAACGAGGAACTACGCATTGTTACTAGCATCCACTTCTTGAGTGACTGGAGCGAGTTGTTCGCTTTCGGGAGAAGCCTCAGGTATCTTGTTGGGTTCACTAATGGTGATTGTGGCACTCTCCTTGTTTTCCTTCACTTCACTCTGGTCAACCATCTTCACTTCACTCTGCTCAATTGCTTTCACTTCTTCACTCTGCTCAATTGCTTTCACTTCTTCACTCTGGTCAACGACTTTCACTTCTTCACTCTGATCAATTGCTTTCACTTCACCCACCTTCACTTCAGTATCAGCAGAGACAGTCTTTTCTGTTTCTGAAGGAAGGGTCGCCATCTCCACACTCACGTCTTTCTTAGACGACTCCACATACCGCTTGCTCAACCGCTTCACACACATCAGGAGAATGAACGGAATGATCGTGTACACCACGTTGAACCGGAAGCCCCACTCGTTGCCCAAGTACTCGTTGATATACCCGATCACCAGCTGGATCAGCCCGTTGGTGGCGCCGGACAAGAAGATCACGACGGACGAGATGATGGAGGCGTCGTCGCCGAAGATCTTCATCAGCACACACATGTACGTCGGGAACATGATGCCGATGAAGTACCCCGTGAAGGGAATGATCCACCTGCCGTGCACGCCGCACAAGAAGCCCACGACGTAGATGACGACCACGATCACCAGCGAGGCGAAGAGACTCGTGTAGTAGCCCAGCTTCTCGATCACCCACCCACTGAAGAGACGAGCGATGGCGAAGAGGGTGTAGAACATGCTGACGAAGAGAGCGCCCTCTTTCGTCACGTCCAGTCCGTACACGTCGCGGTAGTACAGCGCGCCCCAGTTGGACGCACCGAACTCGATGACCTCCATGAAGCCCAGCGTGATGGAACACAGCCACACATAGGGGATGCCAAACACGCGCCACACCGTCAGTTCCGACTTGGGTTTCTCCTTGCCAGCACTCTCCACGTCCTGCGTCGGAGCCTGACGCTTCTTCACAGGATCGAAGGAGATGACGGAGGTGGCCACCAACATCACGAACATGGCGCCGGCCAGCGCCTTGTACACTCCCTTGTAGGAGTCCTTCAGCAGCGACACGAGCCAAGAAGCGATTTGAGGACCCACAATGGCACCGAACGCGTAGTTGAAGTGCATCAAGTTGAGGTAGATGGCGCTGTTCTCCGTGAAGAGAACGGTGGCAAATGAGTTGTAGCCCACTTCGAAGAACCCGAAGCCCATCCACACGACCATGAGAGCGATAATGATCGTGACGAAGTTCGTCATGAAGGGGGTGATGATGCAGCCGAGAACACAGAGCACGTGCCCGCTGACAATTGCAGTTTTGATGCCGAACCGGTCCACGACGAAGGCGCACACGAGACAGAAGATGACGTATCCGTACCACGAAACCGACACCAAATATCCTTGTGCATCGTAGGAAGCGTGAAACAGATCCTTTATGAGCACAAAGGTCACGCTCTTCACGTTCTCAATAACACCGAAGAAGAACATGGTGATGTATGACGCAACTACTAGCGTAAAGTACTTGCAGTCCTTTTTGTTGCTGTCTTCTGTCATACGAAAAGAATGAACAACAGCAGTTGTGTTCCGTCACTCCCTCTCGGGGATGGTTATGAAGTAGTGATGCTCTCTTTGTGGAAAATGATGTTGTGAATGGTGGAGGTGGGGTGATCCCACATGGACTCCATTTCATTGGATATGCTCGTGCATAGCCATCACTCTCATTTTGCTACCACTCTGTGGAAGTGGGAACGACGAAACGCAGTCATTCTCTCTTTCCCTTCCATCTCCTTTCCATGGTCCGCACATCCATTCCAATGAGGTGGATACAAAATGGAAGACAACTGGAGTGTCCTAACAAAGAACGAAAACAGCGGCACCTGCTAGGATAGCGTCTAGTTGGTTTGTGTATCGCTACTGTTTACACTGCACCGAGGCAGACCACATCGAGCTTCACCTCGGACTCGTCAATCAGGTTGAGGAAGTGCTTGTGGCAGCGAGGGCAGATGCCGCGGTTGGCCTGGTCTTTGTTTAGCGCGCAGTAGCAGTACGAGCACAGGAAGTGGTACTTCTTGATCCGAATCGCGCAGGCATTGCAGAAGAAGTCACGCTACCCATCACTCTATAGAGAAGCGGGTACGGAGCGGTTGCACAGGAAGCGTGACTTGTGCCAGCGCGGAGTCTTCTTCGTCCCGCATGACAGACATACGCGCTTTCCGCTGGGCTTCTTCTTCTGATTCCACTGCTCGGACCCTGATGTGCTGTCCGAGGACTAGGATTCATCCGCAGTCACGAGCGTACCATGGTGTTGCTCGGTGATGATTCCACTGTCGAGGATAGGGCTTCGTTGTCCGGCTCCTTCTTTTCTTCAAGAGAGGACGGAAGAGGAGCGAGGGGGATCGACTCTGGCGTGTCGAGTTGACTGACGTCCACCGAGCCCAGAAAGCTGTCGTCGAACCAGTTGGGTCCCAGGATGGAAAACTCGATGACGGATGGAAGCACGGGCTTCGAGGGCGATTTGTGAGGCGTTTCCTTCTGTCTCATCCCATAAACAAGTGGTCGCAAAACAAACAGGCGCTAAAATCACAATCACTACGCGTCTTCGCCATGATATCCCACACTCTCCTCCAGCTTCTTCGCCGAATCGTGAGCTAGCACCATGTCTATCAGCTCATCGTTTCCCGTGTTGAACGCAATGTCCACAGCAGACTGCCCGAACGAGTTCTTCTACAGCGTAATCACGCGCCATCGATTCGCACTTCAAGGACATCGATGTCCGCAAACGCCGACAGCAGGAGCTTCACCACCTCCTTCTGCTGCAACAACACGGCGCGATCTACCCATGAGCAGAAGAAGAGGAATATGTACGTAACGGCGTGTTGCCAGCGTCGTTCTTCAGCAAGTGGCATCCACTCTGAACTAAAAACTGTATGCAGTCACTACAATCAACAGCACGCACAATACCAAACATATTTCCATTCGAGCACGCGTTGTGCAGAGCTGTCGTTCCGTATTCATCCTGAGAATCGACGTTGAAGCCCTCGGACACCATCTTCTTTAATACATCGATTTCGTCGTATCGCGCTACACCGCTCACACACAATGAAGCGAACCTTACCGGCGTCAAGAAACTCGTCAATAGTGCTCATTGGCAGGAATAATCTGCGCATCCTTTGTGTCTCTCTGCTCAGTGCATAGCCACGAAGCGGCTGGTCATTGGTTTCAATTGTGGGGCACTTCTATGGACAGGGGTCATCTCCGTGTAGTGTTCCCTATTCATCAAAGCCTTCGCATCCTGGAATCAACTTGATGCCCTATGCAAGCGCATTATTGAGTCCTGATCATGCTCTCTCGTGCACTTGGTACTCGCGAGATGTACTGCGGCGTCCGTCTGTTTCCTGTGCAGAGTTGGAATCGGGGAATCACGCATGTAGAGTGTTCGTCTCTCGTCTCGGTTTAGCAGCAGCGCGAACTGCTTGAAACTGGTGTCTGCCGCACAGTCCATACCCCATCCCGAGAAGGAACGAGGCGAAGACGCTTTCTTCACATCCGGTAGATTTGGAGGGATACGCCTCACCACCAGATTTTGCATTCGGTGTTGCAGACGGCGTGGGTGGCTGGAGAGAGCACGGAGTTGATCCTGGAGAGTTCTCGCGGACGGTGGGTTTCACTTCCGTACATTGACTCCTAGTTGGTGGAAAACATGAAGCGGGCGATCAAGAGTCCCGTTATGGACAAACAGGACTTGAAGTGGAAAGCGATTTCCGCCGCGCAGTCCACCTGCTCTGCGGTCGTAAGCACTTCCTGCAATGCGCTCAGCGCCGTAGAGAATGGGTAGCAGCACACTCTGCACCGTGGCAGTGGGAACAAACAACAAGGTGTACTTTTACAACATCGGAGACAGCGGACTCTACATTCTTCGGTACGGAGTGCCACCCGTGAAGAACGGTGCTGCCGCCTCCTCCACCAAGGAGTGGTTCATTCGCGACTACACGCCCAAGCAGTGCCACTCCTTCAATTTTCCCTTTCAGCTAGGAAGAGGCGCAGACAACGTCCGCGTTCCCCGCATCGCTCATTCATAGCCAGCCAATGGTTCGGCCGATTCGCTGAACGTGCAGGCCGGGGACCTGTGCCTCGTCGCGTCGGACGGCCTGTTCGACAACCTGTGGCCGAACGACCTGACGGGTCTCGTCAACACGTTCTGGAAGGACGGCATTCCGACGGACGGCGAGAAGCCTCTCCCGCAGTTGCTCCAGGACATGGTGAACGCCATCGTGGGCGTGACCCTGAAGTACAGTTGTAGCAGCACGACTACGCCCTTCGAGAACGATGCCCTCCAAAACGGGTACAAGTACCAGGGCGGCAAACCGGACGACATCACGGCTGTTTTAACGCTTTTCCAGTGCGCTGTTTCTTGCAACAAAGAACCACTGACAACATGCCCTATTGATATGTTTACCAGTCGTCGTCATCACCACCGAAGAGACCACCGCCGCTCATGTCGACGTCCTCTTCCTCTTCCTCCTCCTCCTTGGCCTCCTCCTTGGCCTCCTCAGCGGGAGCAGCGGCGGCAGCAGCAGCAGGGGCAGCAGCACCAACACCTAGCGATCACGACGAGCCCCGCATTCCCTACCAGGAGCAGCGAGGATGTCGAGGATATCCTTGCCGTTCAGGGCAGAGCCGAAGATGGAGGTCCAGTAGGACTCGACCTTGCAGCCAGCAGCGCTCACGAGCTTGTCAAGGTTCTCCTTCTGTCTGTGATCAATACGAGCCACCACTCACGTTAATCTCGACCTTAGCGTCAGCACAGATCAGAGTGGCAAGGGAAACGATGAGCTCCTGCTTCTCAAGAGTAGACATTTCTTCAAAAATGGCCATGTTGTTTTCACCTACAGAACGGTCACAATCCTGCTCGCAGCCCTAGAAAACGGGGCAGTCGACTTCCCTCGTCCACTCTAAACGAAACGTACTAAGTCAATTTAAGCCAGAGGCAGACAAAAGTGTTTTCTGAAACCAGTGGACTTAGAAATGAATGAGCAGTGATTCTTGGTTATCAACCACACAGTGATGGACCGCGATCTCGCGTTGTGCGGGGACTGAGAACCAGCGGAACGGCTCGGAATGGATAGATTGATGTGCGTGACCTAGTCGTGGTGTGGAGAGATGGGATTGGGGAATGCGTCTGCCCTTCGCTGTATCGACTCGTCTCTCTTTTCCTTCATCAGTGAAGCATAAAACAGCCTCGCATACGAGCTCTTCACGCCTATCCAGAAGATGAGGGAATAACCGCGGTATGCGCCTTTTGAGATTGAGGCATCGCATAAAGAAGCAACCAATTGTTGTGTATTATATACTATGGTGAAGTACAGGTATGTGGAGTGCGATGTGCTTGAAATGGCGCGCTTTCTGTGGAGAGTCACGGAAAGCGCGAACTTGCCGTGTTCTCCCCCGTTTGAATCGATTTTGCTAACAGTTATGTAGCACTACCCCTGTCGATACGAAGAAGAGTGAATTGCTGTAGAGTTGTGGTAATCGCGTAGGCTGCCAAGCTCGTGGTTCTTACCTCACTGTCCACTTCAAGAACGCTCGCGAAGTG